>SAMEA104315437__coassemble_124_pt1 | contig 97114 bp, 86 predicted proteins | sample SAMEA104315437__metabat2_low_PE_040 | metagenome-assembled genome bin SAMEA104315437 (sample SAMEA104315437) | gut metagenome | biome: Monkey gut; feature: monkey-associated habitat; material: faeces | place: China | collected 2013
TTACTATCTATTACTATCTATTACTATCTATTACTATCTATTACTATCTATTACTGAGTAATAGTAACGTGTTATATATGCATTTGTTGTCATTCTTGTATAAAAAATTCAACTAAAATCTAATTGAAATACAACTTTTAACATTATTTATGATTGTTTAATTGTTAAATATTTAACAATTATTAACAATATTTAACTATATTTATAGTTATTTAACTGTAGTTAAGATATAACTGTTAACAATGTTTAACATTCTTTAACATATAAAATAACAGTTAGATATACTAAAAATATTTTTTATAAAAATTTTATAGGGCGAAATCTGCTTGTACGATACATAATTTTTTTAATTTTAAAATGATCTTTATAAATCTGCTTGTACAAACCAGTACCAATCAAGTCCCCGATCCTATATATTGCAGCAAAGACCCCACGGGGTCTTAGAAGCTCTATGGTTTTGCTGCATGCTTTTAATCAACTTTATCAATCTTTTAAATCTTTTTAACATTATGGCAACGACTCAGTATGTTATTTCAAGCGTATCTAAGCAAACATCTACTAACGGGTTCGAGTATCTGCGCGTAGAATACACTCAGAAGGCACAACCGAATGCACAACAAGCTAACCAGGCTAACTACGCTACACTTGCCAAACTTGGTGCGGCTATGAGTAGACCGTTGGTCGAAGTATATTCATCTCGCAAGTTCAACAACGGGCAACCAGATTTGCAGGCTGCACACGCTTGGGTAGAACAAATGTACCCAATTTTCGACGAATTGGGCAAAGCGCAGCAAGTGTTTGATGTGGAACACGTCACAGTTGAAGTAGCACCGTATTACCGCATCAATAACGGCAATGTAGATACCACGCAGGTACACAATACGTTAGACGTGGATTTGGTGCTTAATCCGCTTACAGGTCAACCTTTTACGCAAAATGCAGCGCAAACAAAAGCTAACAGCCGTCTACGCAACGGCAGTGCAATGTATATTACCGTTGATGAATACAATAAACAACAAGCTGTAATGCCACAACAACAAGCGGGCAATAATAATGCTTTAGGTGGTTTAGCTTCGGGCATGCAAAACGGAGCAACCTATGCAAATCCATTCTAACCGATATATATAATATATAGCGGTTAAACGTCTTGATAGTATGGCTTATTCCATACTATCGAGGCGTTTTGCATACGAGGTTTCACTTAATTAATGAGATTAAGTATAGCGTAATATTAATAATAGTGCAACGGTCAGCACTTTAAAAATTAAAAACGAGTGACGCTGGAAAGACAGATCCAATAGTAACTTACTAAATCAATTAGTATGAACTACATTAGAGATCGAACGATTAGAATGTAATTATTACTTCTTACATTCTTTCATACTGGGTTTACTTAGCAATAAGTATTCCCAGTATTATTGTTTTATCTCTAATATAAAAACAATAAAAGAATGGAAACAAAAGAATTAAAGATCATAACACCAGAAGGTTATGAAATTGATAGAGAGAATTCAACTCTTGAATGTATCAAGTTTAAGCTCAAAATAAAGGAAGAATCAACGGATACACAAGATACAGTACATTGTCTTAAACCATTTGACAAAGTACTTGTTAGTAGATATAACAGTATTTGGTTTCCTGCATTCTTTTGGGAAATATGTGACGGTTACTATAGAACAACAGATGGAAAAATCTATGAACGTTGCATCCCTTATGAAGGAAATGAAGATTTATTAGGTACATCTAGTATTTGGTTCAAGCCCGACAAGGCCCACAAATGTTAAATCTGTAGATAATATACCTTTTTTCTACAAAAATTCCATATTTACTAACGTTTGACGTATGTCTGTTGTGAAACACGCATACGTTACTTTTACACTCTTACTTTAAATGGTAAACATAGCAAGCCTATGAGATGGTTCGAATCCATCTAAGAGTACTATTATTAACTTTTAAAAATCATATCAAATGAATACGAGAAACGTTGAAATTAGCTTTGAACAAGCTAGAAATTGGTACAAAAGTTCTAATAAAGAACTTAGAAGTTTGGTTCTTCAAGCATATACTGAAGAAGAGTTAGCGGAACCGTCATATTTAGACATTCGTTCTTTTGAAGATGCATGTAATGCATTTCGTATGGATATTCAAACTACGAACTCTATAGCATCAAAAATTAAAGAGTATGTTGGATCGTCCGCAGCCGCATTATTTAAATTGAGAATTATTGTAAAAGCGCTCAATGCAAGAAATTATATATCTTTTACCGATGAACCAGAAGAGGACTATCTCTTCTATCCTAGAATAGGATTAACAACGGACAATTCATCAGACTTACTAAAACTTGGTATTGTAAAACATAACAACCAAGAATATTTTGCAACATCTATTATAGATGTATGTTCAAATGATCTTTATGGTGCTGGACGTTTTACAAGTGACAAAACAGAAGCACATCCTAACATGGATACAAGTTTCCTGTGTTGTGCAAATGAAGACATCGCTGAATACTTAGCAGCACAGTTTGGTATGCTGATTGTTACAGCGTTGTGTGGTGATTTTGTAGATGATATTATTTATCCAGAACAATCATGAAGTGGTTTCTTCAAGGGTTAGAAGACATTGAGAATGGACGTCTAACATGGTATGTAGTATATACAGTGTATATGATATTTTTCATATTTTTGTTTATCCTGTGCTTAATATAAGCATTTGGCTTTTTATGTGTGTTTGGAATTACAAAGTATACATCCGTTGTGAAACTCGTGTATACTGCCTTTATTAACTTAATAATAATCAAAAATGAGACTTGTATTTCAAAAACGAAAACAACGTAAGTTGTTTAAAGAAACAAAAGCACTTAAGAAAGCATTAGAAATTTCTTGGTATAAAGCATTTGTAACAGCATTACATATTAAATATGGACATGTTGCAATTGTTTTTACTACAGAAACAGATTTTGCTTCAGTAAGAAAGATTGATTCTATCAACTATCAACTTATGCCGTATTATAATACGACAATTAGTGTAGTTGATCCTCCTAATGCGTTCTCTCCTTCAAGAGCAATATATAAACCTTTATTTAATACTAATACAGTATTTGATTTTGATTTGTATATGTCCATCAATAAAGGTTATGCGGACAGTAAATTAAATTTCTATAAATCAACCAATTTTGATATTTAACTATGAAAGTTTTAAAGATTGGGAAAACGTATCCTAAAAAAGTAGAACAATTATTACTTCGTTTGAATTTCTCAACAGAGAAAGCAGAAAGCCTTGTTAAAAAACCTTTAAAGTTTATTAACATCAGTATCAATCATATGTCTACTAAGGACCAAAAAGCATTTTTGGCTCAAGTAAACATTATCTGTAAGCAAGTACAATTGCCTAACGATGAAATAAGTGTTGAAGATTTTAATATCTTTGAATTACCAAACAGATACGACTACATTGCTACAAATAAAATTGAAGCATTACCTGTTAAACATGTAGTAGTAATACCAGAAGATGATTGGAAAGCAGTAATGGAAACTATTTCTACATACGAGAAAAAATGTAGAAACATGCATCTTGCTAAAGATCTTATTGGTACATTATGTACTTTAGAAGACAAAATAAAAGAGATTAGAGGATTAGTACAAACTTATATTAATTAAATTCATATCAAATGACAAATTTTCGTGATTTTTTAATCGGTGCATTGTGCATAGTAATCATTGCACTGTTAGTCTTTCCTAAAAAGGACAAACCTAAAGTAGAGACACAAGAAGTTCAAACTGAAAACATTTATACGGTTAATGACCGTATTCGTGATATTCAGATTGACAAAGACTACGACCTTGCTAAACAAGTAACTTGGGAACTTCCTACAGAAGTACTCAAAGACGTGTTACTCAATGTCGGAGCCGATGCATCATACTTTGATATTATTCAAGAGTATGAGCATAACATTAACAAATACGTTAAACATGCAATTGAAAACAAAATTGAGTTACCGAAACTCAATGTTGATTCATTATCTCTTAATGTAACACCTAAAAGAAGTTTTACTAATGACTCGATTAAGTAAATGTTGAATTTCTTTCATGGATGTGTTTGTATTAGTATACATTTTGTTGTGAAACACGATGTATACGCCTTTACTGTGAGAATCAGTAACAAACCTGTGGGGCCTATATCTTATAGTATTGGTGCAGACGTTAAAATCAGGTAGTTGTAAATATTATATACGGGCAGTATAATATTTTTACAACTTAAAAAAAGAAATATGTCCTTGTGTTAAACAACGTTTCTTTTATCTTGTACTGCATTTACAAGTAATTAAATTAAATCCGGTCTAATGCAGAGACCGGACGTCCTTAAAATAACAACATTTATCAAAAATGGCAAATTTAGTTGTAATCGGCTGTGTCTCTGATACAGCAATCATGTCTATTCCAACAAATTGGAGTAATGAAGAAATTCACAGAAATGTTCTTGCAATGACTAAAATGTTCTTAGAAGCTCGTTCTAAGAATAAAAAATCCTTTGTCGCGGCATCGGACAGTGATGAAATCCAACCAGAAACAGTTACTGCAGTAATGGCTGTGGCTAATGAAATTAAGGATCGATTAGAAGAACGTTCTATTCCTCCTACAGATTTACCATACGCAGTATTTCACTTACTCGGTACAGATCTTGATCTTTGTTCAAAGTATACGCAAGCCTTCAGTAAAGAGTTAACCAAAAATGAAAAAGCTTATCTTAAAAAGATAGGTCTTTCATTCTTAAATGATATGTACAATTCAGCACTTCAATACTATGGCTAAAACGTATAAAGATTCAAGAGGGAAACAGCAACCAAAAGAAGAGTCTAATGGTAAGAGAAAACCAAAGATGGTTCCTTATCACAGAGACAAACGTGTGAAGTTTGAAGATTAAGCCAGTTATCTTTAAACCTTTATATATGGTGGACAGCCCCAGAAAGTGTAAAAACATCCAGAGCCCTAAGACAACCAAAAGCTATATGAAGATATATAGTACGTCAATAAAGTAAATGGGATGCTATCGGATAAGAATAAAAAGAAGAAGATAGGCACTTTCTTTAAATCAATTTGAACATGGATACAAAAAAATTAGATCTTTGGATTTATAATGGATCAAAACAAAACTTTGATCCAGGTAAAGTAAGTCTTAGTAAAATTAGACTTGCTTGCAAGTTTGTAAAGCATATTTTCTTTAGAAAAGAAAAATATGTATTGGTTTCATATGTTCATCCTACTTTCAAAAAGAAAGTAACAACTATGATTCCTCATTCAAGATGGATTGTTTCATAATTTAAAAAGGAGGTAAAATGAATAAGAAAGCAAGAGATGATCTTACTACAATGGATACAGAAGAAGAAATAGTAAAAACAGTCAAAGCAACTTTGAAAAAACAAGCAAAACGATATATAGAAGAAGACAAATGCCTTTATAAATTCTTACAAGAAAAAAAGATTTATGGAGCGTTTGTTAGAAATATCGTAAATGAAAAAACAAAATTTGTAGTGAGTAGAAAGCTACCGCCAAATATAGGCTCTGCAAATTTTGATAGTTTTACTTGGTCACGTTCAAAAGAAGGCTGGAATTATTGGGCTAATAAAAAAAAGCAATATATTGAATTTTATATTGCTTATAGCGAACAACGTGTAAAATACATGAGGTTAGATTAATATTTAAAAACAAACATTTATTTATAATTCAATTATTAATTATCAAAAATTTTAAAGTTATGGCAGATTTTGATTTGGAGAAAGCAGTAAAGGAGAACGAGCAGTCATCAAACGTACAGGCAAACGCTATCGAACGTGCAAAGAAGAACCTTGAAGAGCGTAAGCTTGCAGAGGAGGCTCGTAAAGTAGAGTATCGATTGCAGAAAGCAGAAGATGACGCAGATGCTGCTTTAAAGGACTTGCGTTTTAACCGTAAGAAAGAAGCTGCAGCAAAAGACTATCTCACAGCTGTAACAACAGCAAAGGATAAGTTTGAGAAAGACGGTGATTGTGATGCTTATGATAAAGCTGTAGATACAGCTGAGACTAAGCGTGACGATACTATCAGAGAGGCGCGTCGCACCATCTTTGGTAGAGATTGGTAATACCAATTACAAAGTCCGATTTAGAGCTGAGGGATTCCGAAAGGGCCCTCAGTCTTTTTATATTGCTAATTTATTAGATAGAAAGTGCATTATGCCGATTCCTCTATAAAAAGACTAATGCCAAAAAAAACAACGTCGAAGCAAAGTAGACGTGCTTACTCGAATTGACGAGTACTTTAATCCCTTGAGGTGAAGTGGACGATTTAAGCCACTGATCATGAGCTTGAGATCTTCACATATTAATACTAAGTGTTTTATACCAGTATTTGTATGGCTTTAGTAATAGAGTTAGATTTCAAGATATCAAATCGATAGAGAGTGTTTTATACCTTAGACATTTTTGCACACGGGCATATTCCGGTGAATGTCTGCTCTAAGAAACCAATCAAAGGATCAGAAAAAATATAAGTAGCGTGTTTTATACCTAATAATCCATATTATGCAAGAGACTCAAGTTATTCGCATTTTTGCCAATCAGGAGTGAGTGTAATTAAAGATATTACTACTTATATTTTTATTTTAAAGGTATAAGATGAGAAATCTTCTTATATCTACTATATTCATACTATAAGAACTGTAGTATGTCTTATTAGGCTTATTGGAAGTATGTGAGACGGGGCTATCGTATGCCCCCATTTCCACTGAGATTTACAAGCAATATACGGGAATGAACGGTTTTTGATCATGTATGAAAGATAAGATAGGTTCAATTTAAATTTAAATGGCAATATTTTTGTCACAGATTATACTGCGATAGCGGCGTAATCTAACGTGCTAGCTACGAAAGTGAGGGTACTGTATGACTGAACGGTTAAGTTAAATAAGCTGGTTCGACTCCAGCTACAGTAACAATATTATTAACTCTAAAAATTCATTGAGATGAAAAAAATGAAAAAGTCTTCTATCAAAGAGCTTGACGAACAGTGTAAAGATTATAACATTACATCGTTCTCAGAAAAAAGTTTCATTTTAGCAGGGCCTAAAACGAATCTTGTTGCATTGTATAATTTACTTAAAAAACATGGAGTTTACGATTTTAATTGTAGCCGAAGTAAAGAGTGTTTACAATTGAAACAAGTAGTAATTCTTTGTAAAACTGTTAAAAGTGTAGGACTTGTTTGTAGTAAAACATATCCAAGTGTTTCAGTTTTAAGTAAAAGTTGGTGGGATTACTGGCACGATCCTCAAACTGGTTGTGCTTGTCCAAAAATAAAGACTTATAACATTCCTAAACAACAGGAAGAAGTGTTTAAAAAATTAGTACTTACTAAAATGGAGGAAATCATACCAGAATGAAACTAACACAATGGATATTCTTTGAGAATCCAGGTGAAAAGGATAAACTCAAAGTAATAATGGAAACTACTGAAGAAAGTAGTTTACCTTTGAGAATTATGAAAGAGTTCAATGTAGATATTTATACAGCGACTCAAGTAATCAAAATCTATAACAACAACATTAGAAAATGAAAGCAGGCGTTTACCTTGTAAAAAATGAAATTACAGAAGAAGAGTACATTGTAGCAATTAATGGTAAAGAACCATTCTTGAGAATTACCAACGCAATTAAATTAAGTGAATTTGCAAACGGTGTACTTGACTTAGATGAAAATCTTATAGCAGAAATGTTACAAGAACTGTCTCGTTTCTCTTTGAAAGAACTTTCTTCAGTAGTTCAAACAGTTCCTGAACCCGAACAACCAGAAATTGAAATTACAGACGAAGTTTATAAAGAGTTAATATCTGGAGCAATTAATCCAGATACAGATCTGTTGAGCATGTTTGAGATTATTCCAAGAATTCAGAAGAAATTCAATCTTTCTTGGGAAGAAGCTCAAGCAGTCTATAAAGATTTTGTAGAATCTAGATTCTTTAGGGAGGCACGCAATGGCTAGTGCCGTACTTAATAATCGTGGAGACTTAAGCGATACTCTAAAAGCATACTTTAATAAAGTATGTGATAAAGAATTAATGCCTAAGTTAACCGATCAAGGATTTAGATTCGATTGGCCTATCATAGGCAAAGAATTTGAAAACATATTTGGATATGAAAATGTCCAAAAACCTCAAGATTTAGATTTTGAGAAATGGATAAAAGCGAAACCCCAAGTAAGAAACTTGGTAAATTGGTTAAGCATAAATCTGTTTTATCCAACAAAAATGGTAAAAAGCAGACGTGATACAGATAAAGTACTAATACGAATTGCAGTATCTAAATTAAACAGAATTGATCTTCCTAGAGAATATAAAGATATAATGTTTGATAATCTTATTTACTGCTATTATAATAGAAAATATGTGTATAACGATTTCTTTTACAAAGAAATTATGGATCTTCCATTCTAATTCTTAGTTTTTTTCTTGGTGGTAGAGGTTCGACTCCTCTACCACTTTCTAATTTAGCTTGTATGGAAAAATTAAGTGAACAAATAATTGAACAAGCTAAGCACGGTGATAAAGAGGCTTTTAATCAAATCTATAATCGGTATTATAGATTGATTCGTTATATCATATTTGATATAATTAAGAATGATGAAACAACAAAAGATTTAGTTGAAGCAACATTCATAAAAGCCTTTGAGAAGATCAGTTTTTATCGTAATCCAATTAGCTTCGAAGCTTGGCTTAAAACTATTGCAGTTAATACTGCTATAGATCACATAAGACAGTCAAAGGATACGAATTTAAACTACGAAATAGACGATGAAGAGAATAAGTTACAATTACCCGAAATGTCGCCAGATCCCGAAACTAGTTTAATTGAACTAGAAGACATTGAGAATCTAAAAGTAGCTCTTACTCTTCTAAGACCTAGATTACGTAACCTCGTAGAATTACGTTATTATAATGGTCTCTCTTACAAACAACTTAGTGCTAAGCTGAATATTCCAATTGGAAGTGTAAAATCTGATTTGAATAAAGCAAAGCATAGGTTAAGAACAATTTTTCATAAACTTTCAAATCGTTAACAAAATGACAACATTAACTTTTGTTTTGACTTTACTTGCTATGATCGTAGCAATCATTTTGATTGGACGTATCTGTGGCAGTCCGAAGTTAGCAAGAAATTTATTTCTTGCCTTGAGTTTTGGTGTTATTGCCGGTCTTGCATTTACTCATAAGGATGACATTCGTAAGTCATCCGATGACAATGCGAAGATCGAAAAAGTTGCTATTGTAAGTAATGAATCCATACAAGATTTGTGTAATGGTATTGTGACAGAACCCATTATTACATTCAATAATCTTGTAGGTCAGATTCATATTCCTACTTTAGTAGAAAGGGCAATAAAAATACCAACAAACCCTTATACTGTAAAAATTACAGGAGGTAGTCCTGTCCCGATAGATTCTAGTTAGATACTACAAATAATTCGGGATCAAACAGACAAAGATTATTAGTAATTAACAATTTAAAAACATTTTAAAGATTATCAAAATCATGGGAAAGAATAAAAACAAGAAAAATGAGAAGGGTGAGTCTACAAAGACTCCCGTAGTAAATCAGACAGCAACAACTCCTAAGGCACCCGAAGGATTAGTTGATACAATTACTAAGGAAATGAAAGGTGAAAAGAAACCTGAGCAACCAAAGCAGCAAGAGTCTAAAACTAAGAAGGCTCCTGAGAAGAAAGTAGATAAGAAACCTGAGTCTAAGGCAAACCCGATTCCCGATGCGGATGCCACAGTAGAGACTCCTGTTACTGAGGAAGTGATTATAACACCTCCTACTACGAAATTCGACGTTAATAACATTAAACTCGACGCAAAGTCTAAAGTAAGTGGTGATGGTTTTGCACGTATTCTTGACGTAGCAGAGCGTCGTATCTCAAAAATGAAAGCTAATGAGAAGAGTACCATTTACATGGAGCAGATGTTGGATTACAATCTTGCTTGGGGATTGGTTAAGACCACGATTCAAGCTTACGAAGAGAAGCGTGAAATCGGTCTTAAAGTACCGAACGACGAAGCTAAGGTTAATGAGATCATCAATACCTTCAACAATCTTGGCGTTGCCCTCGCACCGCACAAAGACGAGGATGGGCAATTGAACCTTAAGTTTGAGAATATCGAACCTGAGACAATTAAGGCAGTAAAAGAGGAAGAGAAGATTCAAGCCAAAGTACCCGAAACTGATCCTGAGAAATGGACTTCTGAGAAAGAAGCTCAAGCAGGATTGGCTTATATCTTAACTCAGAATCGAGTGCCATTTCCGAACAGATTCAACGAGGCTCTTATGAAGACTCGCGCTTATCGTAAGAACCAGGAAACAGATGAAACTAAGAAAACAACTTGGGATTCAATTAACATTGGATTCTTGTTCAAAGATACGATTGCACTTCTTGGCAATAAAGGTACTGCTTTAACTCGCGGTCTGTGTCAAGGCGTTGTAAGTTCTTTGATCGTTGATCACAATCCAATCTTTGGTCATGCCACAGTAAAATACAATCTCCCGATGTACAGTGACAAGGACATTGTGGATCTGATCAAAGCGTTCATTGAAACTCGAAACGATGCTAATACTCCAATAGACGACTCTCTTGCTGTTAAGAACGGTATTTTGTCGCCTACACGAGAGTTCTTTATGAATGTGCCGTCTGAGGCAACGGAATCTGTAAGCATTACTGACGCTCGTTATAACGACATTTGTCTTGCAAAGAAAATTATGAACAAGTTCTACGAAGCATATAAGGATGAGATTCCTAAGTCTGATCCTGACTTCAATCTGAAAGCAACAAACAAGATGATTGAGATTCGTAATGCTTATGTAGATAAGGATGCTGCTTTCGCACTTTATTCCGTAGGCGAGTATCCTAAGAAGTAAACATTATCAAAATGAAAAAAGATGCAATACTTTATTTTGCATTTGCAATTATAGGTCTTTTATTGACTTATAATAATAATTTCTCTAGTGTACAAGAAATTAAGGCAAGTCCTATTAACACAGAATTGCCTACATTAAAATTTGATCCAAAAGGAAACTTCTCCTTGGATCTAGATATGAACAAAAATACAGCAGCTCTCGATGGAAATCTGCCGATTTCTAATTTCGACGTAACTGTAGTTCAACCCGTGAAGGAACATATTAAAAAGGAGGTTAAGTATGTAACAAAAATTCAGTATGTTGAGAAGTTTATTGGTCTTGAAAAATTAAAGCCTAATCCAATTAAACTTCACGTATCACATATTGAAATTCCTAATAAATTAGGCAAGTAAATAATATTGAGTTACCGTAGAATGCTCATAGGATAAGAGTTCAGACTCCTATAATAAGAAAAACTTGAACAAAGGTAATTGCAGCTGTATACCTAAAGCAATAAGACAGCGCATATGTGTTTAGATTTATTCGGCCAAATAAATTGCATATATGGACAAGAGAGACAGAATACGAGGATATGATAGCGCTAAAACGCAATTCAAAAGGTAGTATAATAACTTACTATAGAGTTTATCTCTTTACTCTAGAATCAATAGTAAGAAACTGGGAGAGCGTATGTATTAACCCAAGTATCTTGAGAACCGTCTGGTGAAGATAAAGACGCATTATTAACACTTACCGATAAAGTAGGGAACTGTAATAATAAACAATACACGGAGTATGCCTAAGTAACAAAGCTTGTATATGTGACAGATATGTAAGTGTCCTTGAGAAGGACGTTGTGAAACTCTGTTAGAAGTCCGTGGGAGGAACCAACCTCGAAATCAAGAAGGGATTTTAAACGGCAGTTGAAAACTATTACAAACGGTAATAGTCTCAAACAAAAGGCTGATTAACGCCTAGGTAGCGTCCAAAACTACCTTACTGAATTTAATCAAACTAGGTTAAATAAGTTAAACTTTTGCCCTTTTAGTGTTCACTGTATCTGCTATGGAGCGCTATTTTAGAAATAGGAAAAATACAGTTATGAAGGAAAGTCAATATAATAGAGGGTACTATAGAGTGTTACGAACAATAGTAAAGTTTTTCAATTAAACTATCTTTTACTCTAGGAAGTAAAGGAGAAACAGTCGGTGTTATTACTAAAGTTTATAAGGCTGAGTAGCTATGATCCAATGTATTTTTTCGGGACTTTACATTGACAGATTATCTCGATTGGACGCCAAGTCCATACTTTATAGAACTATTATATTAAACGTGTTAGTGTTTGTTGCAATCGAGTTATAACACGTAAAAATAATGGAAACGCAACAGCTTGAACAAGTGAGCTACATCACTAATTCAAATTATAAAACAGTTTGGCAAACTGGAGTATGAATAAAAAATAATACTTGTTTATAATTGGTGTGATCGACCAAATACACGATTTTCGACCAGTTAATTTGCTGTCAGTTGATGTCTGAGAAGAAATTCAAAGTGTGATTGAAGCTTCCACTAAAATATATGCTAGGAAGTAGGGCTAATAAGCTAATGGGCTAAATTCAAGGTTGGATAACCAACGAAAAAGCTTTTTGCTCTGAATAGAAATATTCATCACTGGCCCGAGAGTTATTGCACTCTTAAACAAAAACAATTATTAACATGTTTAACAACGTAGGAACCAAAACTCCGAATAATAAATCTAAGGAAGTCCCCGCTAGTCTTATTATAGTGAATGAGCTACTGTTGTAAAGTAGAGAGTAACTTAGGATGAATGCGACCTTAGCAAGCCAACCGTTATTGCTACAATCCTATTAGAGTTATATCCTGCAAGATATAATGTTCAATAGAAAGCGTTTCATGAAATTACACACCTTGTTTATACTCGCCCTGTCTGTAATAGTAGTGAAAAGTAGGTGGAAGTCCTCAATATTCGTGCTTGTAAAACAAACAAATCCTCGTAAGGGTCACATAGGCAGTATACTGTATGTGAAAGAAAAAGTGGCAACCACTTTAGGGTGAAAAGACTAGAAGAGTTGAGTTTCAATAGTTCTTAAAACTATTCGTATGTGTGGAGCATTCGATAATATAACTTTTATATTTTATTATAGCTTTATCAGCGTGTTTAAGCCAATTTAAGACACGCATACCATAAATGGTATATTTGTATGGATAAAGGTATAAGCGTCGTCAGAGAAGCCTGAGAATGCGTTTAAAATGTAATCATGTATACATCCCTATCAATATGAAGCGTCAGAAGATAGTAACATATTTGTTGAAATATACGAGCATACAGCTAGTATAGGAAAGTCTCATTAGCTTTCATGTGGAATGTTCATATTAGCTGGTGTGACAAGTAAAAGAATGTCCTAGTAAGATTAATTTCTCTACTGTCTCTAGAGTAAATTAAATAAGAAGTAATAACAGGCTTAGTTCTGAAAACACATTCTATATCTATTTTACGTACAAAAAACAAAATACAAGGTAGCAATTGAGTTATGCAATGGCCTGATGAGCAACAGTCCGCCATATGAGAAAACCTTAGTATAAAAGAAAATTTGTATATCTAAAAACAGAGTATTAACAATTTCCGTAGGTGGAATCAACCACGGAATCAAAAAAGGAATTTTATGAATAAAACAAAGATTAATGCCGCAAAGTGTGGCGCAACTCTTGGTAAAAAGATTTTAACAATTAAACGGAACCCTGTGGATCCTGGTTATTCAGACGCAGTTAAGAATGATAAATTACGGCTTTCTCGCCCGATTTTCTTGTATTCAATCCAGGCAATTGATGTAACCTCAGTTGCATTGGTAACAACGGCAAACAATGAGCATAAGATTGAGTTTAACAATAATGCTCAGCTACGGCTCGACATCGCCAACATTGACGACATTAACAAGATCATTCCTGTTCCTACTTCTCAGAGCGTAAAACGGGCTATTGAGCGGTTTGAGCAGTCTAACGGTGAGGAAATTACTATCTTCCTCGACTATGAGAAGTTGTTACGGGAGGTAACAGCATTGAATCTTGAGGAGAAAAAGGCTTTGAACGCTTTCATTACAAAGCAGGCAGAGTTCTTGGCGACTTTCTCTCAGGCAAACGAGATTGAGCGTACTGCATGTAAGATGGAGTTGCAGGAGCTCGGAATTACTACTGAGCTTTAATTATGATGGCTAATCTATCAGATTGGGCATTACGTGATCTTCGATATATTTTCTCAGATAAAGAATTAGTAGTTAGTTTGTTAGAGACAGATGAAAAGAATCTAGCAAACAAAATTACTGTAAATTCTGACGGGTCTGTGACTTTAGGCAAAACAGCGTATGGATGGATTAATCGTTTGTTTAATGCTGAAAAGACATTGAGCCCTGAAATTATTTGTTTGAGATTAATTAAACTTATTACAGGTCATGGTGCCTCACGTAACAATGAAGCCTACAAAGATTTATGTAACAGATTTTCTCAGTACTATAAAGATGGAAATTATAGTCTTGCGATTTCTGCAATCTTTGTAGCATATCGATTTGTTCTTGCACCAGACATTAAAGAAATGACTACTGCGGAACAAGAAGAAAACTCTAATGATCCACCAAAACGGATTATTAAAGGAGTAATAGTAAAAGACGGAACTGGTCGAAATATTCTTGTAGATTTACAGGATCCTCGACAAGTTATTTTTCAAAGAATTGACAATACATAACAAGATATGAGAAAAGAAAATGAATGGTTTTTCTCATTAATGTTTTTAGATAAGGAAGGCAGATGTAACGTCTTCCTACTGTATTGTTTAAGTATTAGTTTAGCTATAGTATTTCAATATACAATACTTACACAGGTAGTTGGATTCAAGTAAAAATAGATTATTAACTTTTAAAATCAATTTTTATTTATGAAGTCAACAGATATTAAAGCAAAGTTGGATAAGATTAACAAGGAGACAACTAATTTTTGGCATATCATTCGTACTGAGAATGTAGTAGAGAACAATTTTAAGCGTCATTATGACCTTAAGGCGTTGATTAATTTGATTAAGAACAATGGTAATGAGCGTATTCGCTTAAAACTTGATCAGATGTGTATTAATCTTGGCATTAAGACTCGTGCAGAGTTTCCGTCAAATAGTATTTATCCTATCATTTTTGAGTTGTCTGAAAAGAATGAACAGTTTGTACAGCTTGGTCTGATTAAGACAATTGACCCTACCTTTAAGATGAAGAAAGGTAAGAAACGCATAAATGTAAATGAGGAGATTACACGAGACTACATTGAGAAGTTGAAGAATGAGTTGGCATTGGAGATTAATGGTCTTCGTAAGAAATTGTCTGACTTTAATGAGAATGCAGAGCTGAATTTATCTACTGAGTATAGTTATTTCACACCTACTGAGATTGTAGATCTAGCAGCATAAAAACAAATAGTCTGTCGGCTCCATTAAGTTGGATATAGCGCGGCAAGTCAAGTTCGAATCTTGGACAGACTTCTAGTCCCAAAAAATAATTTATTAACTTAAAAAAAGAACAATTATGAATATAACAGATATCAAATCTATAAAAACAAGTAAATCAATTACAGAGAAAGCAACAGAGCTTAAGAAAACAATTTTAGAGAACGCTAACGCATTAGCAGATAGAATCCTCAATAAGGCTATCGCAATTGAAGAGCGAGAGAAACTTTGGAATGAAAAGAAAAAAGAACTTATTGCAAAGGCTACTGAACTTCGTAAGAAAGCGGCGCAAGCAAAACGAGAGCGTAAGAATACTGCGCGACTAGCAGTAAATAAAACAATTCCTTTTCATCATTGCGGTAATTTTGCTACTACTGAAGACCGTGAAGTATATAAAATATATATGGATACGGTTGCAAAGAGGCAAGCAGAATTGAGTAAGCAACGTGAAGAGTATTTTGTAAAGCTCCAAGCAGCTGATGAAGTTAAGCAATTGGCTAAAGCAAAGAAAGCTGCTCAAACTAAAGAAGAGAAACCTGCTCGCAAAAAACCTACAGATCGTACAACAAAAGAACAACGAATTGAGGCTTGTAAACAAGCTAAAATAGCTGGTAAACAAGCATATAAAGAGGAGTTGAAGAAACAGGCTTCAGAGATTGAAGCAGATCCTAAAGGTTATGCTGAGAGACAACAGAAGAAACAAGAAGATGAACAAAAGCGTTTAGACATGCTAGCTGAGAAGAGAAAGGCTCGTATGGAAAAACAACAGATTCAAATTGTTTCTACTGCAAAACGTATAGCTGATCAAATTAAAGCGTTCAAGAAAGCTCAAGAAATTCGTTTAAAGAAAAAGGATTTAAAACGAAGTATGTATCCTACTAAAGGTGGAACATTGGTTTCTAAAGTAAAGAAACCTGTTAGTGTAGATACAAAGCGTGATCAAGAATATATTGAAAACGCAGCAAAGAAAACACCAAAAATTATTGGTGCTGAGAGATATATCATCGAAACTACATTTATGAAAAATGGTGAGGAACGTGTAACTGTAACATCTTATACATGCACAGAGAAAGATCTTCATACTTATGTAAAGAACATTCATAACAGTAATCGTAATGATGCGAATTACATTAAAGTGTGCGCAAAATTAGGATTCGGTGATAATCAAAGAGTTGTTTATGAAATGGTAAATAAAAGATTGATAACTGAAAAAGCAGCATAAACAAACAGGGGCGCGTCTGTAACGCGCATTTGGTCTATTCGTCTATCGGCTAGGACACAAGATTTTCATTCTTGGAAGAGGGGTTCGATTCCCCTATAGACTACAAAGTTATTAATAACTCAATACATAGTACTATGAAAATAAGAAATAAAACTGTATTAATTTATGATATAGAAGTATTTCAAAATATATTTCATTGTGCTATCAAAGACTCAGAAACAGGCATCATTACTCTATTTGAGATATCTAGTAGGAAGAATCAGCTAATAGAATTAGTTGATTTCTTTACTACTAAAAAAGATATCATATTTGCAGGATATAATAACTTACACTATGATAATCCTATTATAAATTATATAATAGATTATCACACGATTATGATAAATAAATCATATCTTGAAACTTGTAAATCTATTTTTAACTTAAGCCAAATCATTATTAATGATGATAATATAGAGGCTTGGAAAAAATGGAAATATCAACATTGGTTTGAATCTTTTGATTTATTAACAATGCTGTATTCAAGTAAACTTCGTGTAGGTTTAAAAGAAATGCAAGTAACAATGCAGTATCCTAATGTACAAGAATTTAAGTATGATTGGACGATACCGTTGGTTGAAAGTAAATTTGAAGAAATGATTCAGTATAATATAAATGATATTGAATCAACTACAGAATTACTAAATCGATGTAAAAAGGATATTGAATTACGACTTAGTATTGAAGATGAGTATCGTGTAGATGTACTAAGTAAAGATGGAGTAAATATTGGTATGAAAATCATTGCCTGTGAATATTTAGCAAAAACAGGTTTAACATGGAACGACATTAAAGATCTTAGATCTCCAATGGATATGATTCCATTAAAAGATGTGATTCTACCATTCATAAAATATGATCATCCTACATTAAAAACAATGTTGGAACAAATGAAACTTCAAACAGTATCCCCAGGTAGAGAAGGTTATAAATACAAATTTATATTTGGTAATCTTCGATATACTGTAGGAGTTGGAGGAATTCATTCTGTAAATGATCCAGAGACAATAATACCAAAAGAAGATGAATATCTTATAGACTGTGATGTCGCTTCTTTGTATCCGAGTTTAATTATACAATATGGATTTTATCCTAAACACTTAGGAAAAGAATTTGTAGAAGTATATTCACATATACGTGAAGAAAGACTTGAAGCAAAGCATAACGGTAATAAATTAAAAGACATTACATTAAAGTTCGCTATTAATGGCTTGTCTGGTAATCTACAAAGCCCTACTAGTTTCTGTTATAGTCCGTTTGCAGTAATGCAAGTACGTATTAATGGTCAACTTCTATTATTGATGTTGGCAGAAAAATTAGTAGAAATAGGTTGCAAAATTATTCAAGCAAATACAGATGGTTTATTCTTAATTTGTAAAAAAAATAAATATGAAGAATATAAGAAAGTTTGTAAAGATTGGGAAAATCTTACTAAACTAGTATTAGAAGAAGATCGTTTTGAAGCTATGTATCAATTTGCAATCAATGATTACGTTGCTGTTAAAGAAGGATACAGTAAGTCTAAAGATAGAAAATTGATTAAAACTAAAGGTATGTTTATTACAGAGACTTTACTTGGTAAAGGTTTGTCTCCTAAAATCATACCCGAAGCAATAATTAATTATCTTGTTGATGGTGTGCCTGTTGAAGATACAATCAAAGATTGTAGAGATATAAGAAAATTTCTAATGTCAGAAAAGACAGGAAAACAATGGACTGTTGAATATAATGATGAAATTCAACAACGTATAAATAGATTCTACGTAAGTAACGATGGTTATTACTTATGGAAATATAAAGTAGAATCTGGTATTAAAGAATATCAGATTATGCTTAAAGACTATGGAGTAACCTTACATAATGTTTTCTATACAGATGAAGATCTGCAATGGAAATATAGTCAAGGTGAAACATTTCAAAGTATATATAACATAAATTATGCTTATTATATACGGCAATGTAAAAAAATTATTAACGAAATAAAACCGAAACAGCTAAGTTTATTTAATTTTGACGAAAACTAGCAAATCTTTCAAAGCTGTTATAACTAAATGTTATGATTGTTGAGATAGATACAAATATATTGTCTGTGATAGACAATATAACAATCAATCAGTTAGTATTATTAAGTCTTGTATTAGATAATAATCAAAAATCCAATCAAGGTATCATACCACTTATTCGCCTGGTCAATGATAGTGAGATACAAGATTTAATTGACAGAGGTTACATTCAAAAAGAGATCAAAGGAAATAAAGAAATATACAAAGCTACTAAGAAATTAGTAGAGTTACTTACTCCAAAAGACACACTCTTTGAAGAGTTTTATAATTTATATCCTACTTTAGTAGTCAGACCTGATGGAACTAAAGGATTTCTTAGAAACAATGTGAAAAAATGTAGGGATTACTATAATAAATTAGTTAAAGGTAATCCTGATCTACATAATAGAATCATAAAAGCTTTAAACTTTGAGCAAGAAAAGAAAATGCTCGAAGGTAAAATAGGTTATATGAAAACTATGTGGAAATGGCTAACTTCACATGAATGGGAACTTACTGAAGAGCAAATGAATGAAGAAAACCGAATAACCAACGATTTGTATGGAACAGAATTGCGATGATATTCTTTTTTATAAACATATTTCTAACGTTGCCGATGAAGCAATTACTTACATTAGACAGCGTAAGAATCATGAAATTGAACCATTAAAAAGTAGATGGAGCAAATTCAACGAAATGTGTTGTGGAGGAATTGAACCTGGTTGTGTCTATACTATTGCTGGTATTTCTGGTACGGGTAAAAGTTCATTTGTTAATACATTAGAAACAGATTTGATTGAATTGAATCCTACCAAACAAATTGTAATTCTTTCTTTCTCTTTTGAGATGCTTAGCCGAGCACAAATTGGAAGAAAGTTATCTAACAAGTTGCATCAAACAACTTCAGAACTGTATTCTGTAACTAAAGAAATTTCTGATAAAGAATTATCTTTAGTAGAAAACACTGCAAAATTATTTAAAAACTATCCTATCTATTATGTAGATAGCGCAGCGACAGTTCAAAAAATAGATAAAACAATTCAATATTTTCAAAATACGATAGCTAAAGACAAATGGTTAGTGGTCATTCTTGATCATACATTGTTAGTCGGCAGTGACAATTATAAAGACGAAAGAATGATTATTTCAGAACTTGAAAAAGTGTTTATTAAAGCAAAAAAGATAGGCACAACAAGTATAATTCAATTGTCTCAGATGAATCGTAACATTGAAAACGTTGATAGGATTAACAATCCTTCTAATCACTACCCAATTAGAAGCGATTTATCATCTTCTGATTCTGTATTTCAAGGAAGTGATGTTATAGCTGTATTAGCCAGACCAGAATTATTAGGCATTGCAGCATATGGTCCAAGAAAACTACCTGTAAAAAACAAGATTTATCTCCATTTTCTTAAAGTAAGAGAAGGAGAATTAGCAATACTTGAATTCGAAAATGACCTAAAATATAACAATTTGATTGAAGTATAGATAAGATATCTATTAACTTTTAATTTTTGGCGAATATGATTTTTTATAATTTTAAGAACGATACGGAGAATAACTTTAATAAGGATTTGACAAACTTGTTTAATAGTTATAAAACCACTAGTACTGATCGTAAATTTGAGAAAAAGGACACTGTGACAAATATTTTGGATAATATTCAGAGTATTTTCCCGTGGGCAAAGAAGGAGACTCCGAAGGAGTATACTATGCTCAATGTAACACCGTTGATGCTTAACTTGGAGTGGAATAAGGCGGCAACACGATTGAATGAGATTATTAATAGTTATGAGCATCCGTCTTATGACTTTAAGATCTTTGACATTCCTGTAAAAATGCATGGTAATTATATCCAGGTTGGTAGTCGTTTGATTCCTACATTTGCAAATTCTGATTTCTTTAAACGTGTCCCGAAGAAGGAGCGTATTGAGATTTTCTCAATTTCAATGTACATTAACTCAATTAATATTAATTTAGCAGCATAACTTTTCAAATTATAACATCAAATAATTTCAAATCTTTACAAATAATGAGATTGAAAAGTAGTTAATAATTATAATATGATAATATTACCTACTGAAAAAATAAAAGCAAAAGTAAATAATCCCAGATTTTTAATCATTTATGGTAGACCTAAGGCAGGTAAAACATCTTGTGTTGCCGCTTTAGAGAATAATTTGGTTATTGATCTTGAAGGTGGTTCTGAGTTTATAGATTGTATGTCAGTTCAAGCTAGAACAGTAAATGATTTAGTAGAGATTGCTAATACAATTAGAACGAAAATTAAAGAGATGGGTAAGAAACCGTATAGGTTTATTACTATAGATAATGCAACTCGATTAGAGGAAATTTGTCTTAGTTACGCGGCCCAGCTCTATAAAGCTCAGCCTCAAGGAAAAAGTTGGAATGGAACGGATGTAAGATTGTTACCGCAAGGTTCTGGTTATCAATATATTCGCATGGCTGTAAGAAAAGTAATTGACATGTTTAAAGAACTTGCTGATTACATGATCCTTGTTGGTCATACGAAAGATAAATTGGTAAACAAAAATGGCGAAGATATCACAGAGATGAGCCTAGATTTAGTAGGTAAGTTAGGAGATATTATTTGCGGTGAAGCGGATGCCGTAGGCTTTATGTACCGAAAAGGTAATCAAACTATTGTTAATTTTAACAGTGGTGATGATACTACTAAGGGCGCAAGAGCCCCTCATCTTAGAGAACAAAAAATAGTTCTTGCTGAGAGTGATGAGAACAACAATTTAACATTCCATTGGGATAAAATTTATTTGCCACAAAATTAAAAAAATATAAGATATGATGTATAATTCACAGCGCGCAAACTCAATTAAGACAAAAGATGTAGCATATTTAGATGCTGGTATTCACGATAATATTTCGTTAATTTCTGTTCGTACAGATGTAAGTGTACATGGAAATGCTTTCCTTGAATTTAAGCTTGCGGATAAGGATGGTAAGTCTGTTACTTGGACTGAGTGGCAGCCTAATCGAACAGATAATGATACTGACGCATCTTTTGATGAAAAGTGTGATAAGCAATTTAAGCGAATCGACCAAATTCTTAGTTGTTTCTATCCTGATGTAAAGGATCGCGAATTTGAAGGTGAGCAGTTTAAAGATTTAGCAGCATGGGTTGTTGACAAACTAAATGCAGCAGATAAAAATATTTTGGTACGTTGTAAAGTCGTATATAATGATAATGGTTTTACTACATTGCCAAAGTATGCGCAATATACTTTCATTGAACCTATGTCTAAGGTAAATGAAGGTAAGTCTGTTATTGTCAAGCTTGGTATTGACCGTTTTACTCGTCCTGTAGTAGAGGATGTAGAGAAGGTTGACAATAATCCATTGCCTGAGTTAGGTACTCTCAATAATGAGACAGCGGATCCTAATGGTTTACCGTTTTAATGGCCGTTAACGTGACGGATCGTAAAATTAGCAATGCCTCTTAACAATGCACAAATATGCTCTGAATCGTAAGTCAGTACTGACCACACAGTAAATAAAGGTGGAGCGATAATGGTTTTAGCAAGGTTCGATTCCTTGCATCGCACAAAAATTCTTATCATATGTACAGTTCTAAAAGAATAAAACAAAATAGTGATATTACACTAGAATACATTCTTTCTAAAGTTACTGAGTATGATATATATGCTAGATATTTGGGTCAATTTAAAATTGGTCATATCTATAATAGTCCTTTTCGAAAGGATAAAAATCCTTCATTTGGTATTTTCTATAGTAAGAGATCTGGTAAATTATTATTCAAAGATCATGGTAATGGTGAATGCGGAGATATAATAAAATTCGTAAGTCTAATTACAGGTTTAACAAACTATAGAGAAATATTAGAACGTATCATACAAGATCTAAGTATTACAAATAATACAGTATTAAAAAGTACTAAGGATTATACAAGTAATGCAGAAACAGTAATTGGTATTGTTCGACAAGATTGGACAGAAATAGATAAACAATATTGGTCTCAATTTCATATATCTCTTAGTACTTTAAAAAAATTCAATGTAAATAGTATTAAATATTATTTATGTAATGGTGTAGTTAAAGGTATATATAAAGACGATAACCCAATGTATGCATACAAAGTATACAATAAGTTTAAAATTTATAGACCTTTAGCAGATAAGTTTACTAAGTGGAGAAACAATTTAACTAATTATGACATACAGGGTTATAAACAGTTACCCGAAACAGGAGGTTTATTAATAATTACTAAGTCTTTAAAAGATGTAATGGTATTATATGAGATGGGCTATACAGCTATTTCTCCTGCATCAGAAACTACGTTCATCCCTATGAATGTTCTAGAGTTATTAAAAACTCGATTTAAACGATTATTGTTATGTTTTGATAGAGATATACCTGGATGTAAAAGTGCTATCAAACTTTATAATAAAACTAAAATAAAACCATTCTTAGTACATAAGAAATTTAAAGCAAAAGATATATCTGATGCAGTAAAAAGAAATGGTTTTATACAAGTAAAAAATTGGTTAGATTATGAATTACAACAGTTTAGAAATAAGTAAAACATTATGATTTGGTTTACTGCAGATCTACACTTTTTTCATGATCGAATTTTAGAGTTTCATCCAAAACGTAAAGAAGTATTTGGTAATACTGTAAAAGAAGCAAAAGAAGCTATGATACAGTTGTGGAATTCTAGAGTAAGCAAGAAAGACACAGTATATATTCTTGGTGATTTAGCATTTGGTGAAATAGAAGATAAGAGAAAATTGTTTCAAAGACTAAATGGTAATAAAGTATTAATTCTTGGTAATCATGACAAAGTACCAGATCATTTAAAATGTTACTTTAATCATATTACTCAAATCAAGAATATGAAGTTTAAAAAATCTGTATATAATTTCTTATACAAAGATTTAGAAATCGTTATGTGTCATTTTCCAATGTTAAGTTGGGAACATAAAGAAAAAGGATCAGTTATGTTACATGGTCATTGTCATGGAAAAGTAGATAAAATAAATATAGATTCTAAAGAATTAAGAGTCGATGTTGGTATAGATAGTAGTTTTGCCAATTACGATTTAGTATCTTTAGAAAAACTTTCAAAATACATAGAAAAACATGATAACAACAACATTTGAATTAGCACTCGTTGTGTTTATTTCAAACATTAGTGCTACAATGATTTGTGAAGGAATAGAAATGTTAGTAGAGTCATATGAGAACTACAAAGAGAAAAAAAAGTTCACAAAACAAAAAAGTAAAGAATGCAACGCAGAATGTATTTGATGGAATTACATTCCGTAGTAAACTTGAAACATACACATATAAACAATTAAAGGCTCATGGTTTAAAAACAAATTATGAGCCTTTTGCGTTTGAATTAATCCCTGCTTTTACTTTTTGTGGTAAAAAGATACGAGCAATGACATATACTCCAGACTTTGTAGGAGATAACTTCATTATTGAAGTAAAAGGATTTCCAAACGATGTTTGGCCATATAAATGGAAATGGTTTATGTGGACTTTATTAAATAAAGGTCTTGCAGATAAGTATAAGTTATTCGTGGTACATACACAAAAAGAAGTAGACGAATGTGTTAAACAAATTCAAGAATTATAACAGAAGAAGAAAAAGAAAAACTTAAAATAAGAGAAATTAAATTTGTTTCTATAAATTCATTCTTTAATGAAAGTTTTAATAAATATCTTTCTGAAAAGAAAGACAAATCACAAAGAAAAATAGGATATGAAAGTAACCGCAATTAGTGACTTACACGGGAATTTGATAGATATAGAACCTTGTGATATTTTGGTAATCTGTGGGGATATTTCTCCATTGGATATACAGAAAGATTATATCCAGTTTACGCATTGGTTCTTTTCAATATTTCAAACATGGATAAAAGAAGTACCTTGTGATAAAGTATTTCTTACTCCAGGCAATCATGATTTTTGGTTTGAAAAAATGTTTTCACAAAGTTATACATCATTATTTGATAAACTCATCATACTAATTAATGAGGAATATAACTATTATAGTGGTAATGATGACAAATGGTATAAAATTTATGCTACTCCAATATGTAAAACATTTGGTAAGTGGGCGTATATGCCAGGAAACAGTGAACTTGAATCATATTATAATAATATACCAACAGATGTTGATATCTTATTATGCCACGATTCACCTTCTATTGGTGAAATCGGTAATATTCATGTAGGAGATGAGAATTTACCTGTAGGTAACGAAATATTAGCTAAAGAAATTGAAGCTAAGAAACCAAAGTATGTATTTAGTGGGCATATTCATTCAGGAGATCATAATATGATTACTTATAATGAAACGAAGTTAGCCAATGTAAGCATACTTGATGAAGATTATAAACTCTTTTATAAACCTTTAACATTTATAATTTAGATATGGATACAGTATTATTGAACGCTTTAAAGACAATTAGTGATAACATGGAGTATGCTTCTATTGAAGAAGACATGACAATCACAGGAGACATTGTTATTGAAGAAGGAGATGTAGATTATTCAATTGTAGTAGAATAAAATATGGATATAACTATACCTTATTACGAAGATATGAGTCGTATATCAAATAGTAACATTGGGTGGTTTATCAAGAAAGGTCCAAAATATCTTAAAGAAATGTTAAACAACGAGCGTGAGGGATTAAAACTCCCTCAGCTCGAAAAAGGTACAATGATTCACGAATATATATTACAACCAGATGAGTTTTGGAAAGATTATGTAATACTGGATTATGAAGTGCCTAAAGTAAAGCAACAGAAAGATTTCTGTGAAGCTTATGTAAGCTCATTAGAGCTCGTAGAAGACGCTAAAAAGTTACAGGCATATAGATCTTCATATAACAACGTTAAAAGCGATCTGACGGCCTTAAAAGAGGCCACAGAGCTATGTAACAAATATGATAGCTATATACAGTTTTTAAGACAAAAAGATGGAAAGAAAGTTATTACTTTTGCTGATCTTACTCTTTTAAAAAATATTAAAAAGAATTTAGAAGAGCACAAGAAAGCAAACAATTTATTATACAATTACCCTAATACCTATGAAACGCATAATGAATTTCATATTAATTGGGAGTCTCCAACAGAGACTGGCACATTACTTTGTAAATCTTTATTAGACAGAGTAATGATAGATCATGAAAATAAGAAAATTATATTGATTGATCTTAAAACAACAGCAGATGTTTATAATTTCAAGCATTCAATAGAAGAGTTTGATTATTGTAGACAATTACTATACTATTGGTTAGCTATTACTTGGTATTTTAAGAATGAGTTATTCTTAGATATTGATGAATACGAAGGAGAAACATATATTATTGCAATACAAAGCAATGATTCCAATGAAGTAAGAGTATTTAAGATAGATGATTCGAATCTATCAGAAAGATTTAATACTATTAAAGATGCACTCGCTCGTATTAATTGGCATAAAGAAACTAATCAATGGGAACATACGAAAGAATATTATGAAACCGATGGAAGTGAAACAATATGATTATTGATAAATATACCAAACATAGTGTATTTTCACTGCCATTGATTTTTGATAATGTGTTTACTAGACAAGAACTAAAAGATAATGATTTTGTAAATATGTATACATATGATGTGAACCATACATTATTATCAAATCATATTTTCCTTGTTTTTAGATGCATAAAAAAAGGGTTGTTAGATAAACTAACAGCCCTTAATATATTTCATACAAAGTATGAATTAACAATTGATAATGTTAAGTATGTAGTAATATGTTTTATACGTACATTAAATATTAATTTTATAGTACACAATATAGACAAAGGTTTATATTTTGAATTACCATATGAAGACAAAGTTCGAATATTACAATTTTGGACTATTGCTCATATAAATAAACGACTATTGAATTATTTATTTAATCCAGATGCGATTTGTATAAAACCTATAAATGAAAGCATTACTAAAATAGACAAGGCTGTAGCATAACGTTACAGCCTTATTTATTTAAAATACAGATACTAAGTTATCATAGTACTCTAATTTAGATCTCGGATCACTTAATTCAAACATACTTCTAAAAGGTGTAATCTTAATTAATGATCGTTCTAAATTCGTCATTCCTTTATAAGTACCACGTGATACTGTTTCTGTTGGATCGTCAAACAATGTCCTTATTGCTCTACCAAAATGCTCAAGTATACCCCAAGCAGCAGTAGGAGAATTGAACATACTAATTGTTTCCAATGGTAGTAAGTTACTTCTACTTTCTACCGCAGTTCTAACCGATATTAATGCTAACATGTTCTTAAACCAGTCATCGTCATCATCATCGGCCTGTGCTTTGAAAAATGCAGAAGCAAGGAAAAGTCCAACTGTAGAAAATACTACTTCGCATAATACCCTTTTGGCAAGTCTTCTTTCAAAATCATCTAATTCGTCATAATTCTGATACATTTCTTTTAATGTACCTATCAGATTCTTATCAAAATAATGTCTCCAAAAGTAATTAAACGCTGCTCTATACTGTGCTTCTTGGAATGTACCTGTAGAGTAATCATAATGTCTCTTTGCAATAAACTTTGTTTGAAAGTTAATAGGCAAGAAATTTCGATAGATAAATATTAACTTACAAAAAGCATTGGAGTTCAAAAAGCTCTTATCCAAATCTGAGAATTGTGTATCAATTCTAGTACTTACTTGTTTAATAGTATTTCTAATTCTATCCAAAGTAGCTTTGTCTGCTGAAGTTTCATATTCTTTCTTAAGTACAAGTTTACCATCAACAACATCAAAGGCATCAAATGCAGTAACATTTAATCTTTCCCATTCCATTTTACCTTCTTGTTTATTTTTATATCTTAACATAAACTTATTCTTATGTACGAATTTACCTACTGAAGGATCATACTTATACATATATGCTACAGCTAATGCTATCTTACCTTTAGTGGCAAAGTCTACTGCAGCATAACCGCCCCACCAACCATGTTGGTTTAACGCTCTAAGCCATCTACTTTGGTTTAACTTACTAAATGTTTCTTGAAGGCTTCTACCAGTACCTGCCCATTCAAGGAAACACAATACTTTATTTTTATTGTTTGGATTACCAAGGCTAGCCATTGCGGTAAGATATGTAGATTGAATCTCTTTAGAAGCTTTTGCTAAAGCTTTGTTATCGTAGTATACACCAGCAATAGCATCCAATCTTGATTGTATTTTATTAGTAAATAAACCAGTAAGAATAACATTAAGGTTATTGCCCATACCGTTTAATCTGGTAAACTTAGCAAGCGCGGATATTGCTTTACCTACACTAACTTTTACTTCTTTATTATTCATTTTAAAGCTAAATGTCATATCATCTTCAGACATACCATATACAAATTGCTCGAGTAATTGTTTTGCTTTGTAGTATGTATTACTTTCTTGGCCGTTAATGACACCGCCTTTAGAAGAAGTAAATTCTTTTCTACTTAAGAAATCAACTATTAACTCCATTTCAGGAGCAATCTTAGACATTTCTTCGTAGTTTGAAGCCATTTCATAGTATGCTATTACTGAACCTACTATATCATTTGTAAGGGCTTCAGGGTTATCTAATTTACGCATATATCTAGTAGGCACAAGCATTACTTTAGAACCATCTGGATCTAATGCTCTATCTACATTGTATTGCACGTCATCGTCTTTAATTGTAAATATATCTTTTGCAGCATACGCCAAGCCTTTAAATACAGAGCTTTGACTCTTAATCTGTGTCAATGCCCTGCCTTCCATCTGAGGCAATCTAAAATCTCTACTATGTGTTATAAAGTATGGTTTTTCATTTGCTTTACGCATAGTATCTACAAGACCATCATACAACACTTTAAGATCACCTTTAACTAAATTAAAGTTCTTAGTATTATCATAATACTTCTTTTTAGGTTGTCTAAATTCGCTTAAAGTTTCATCAAAGTTATTATTGTAGTATGGTGAAGTTTTATCAATTTCAATCCAAGATGAATTAGGAATTGTCTCCATATACATGTGAGCTACTTCTTTTTTTGGCACTAACTTCTTCCAAGCCGAAGATGGCACAAAGCCTTTGTATTTGTTGTATATGCTGTTATGTACATGGAATTCATTTTCTCTGCCTTGTGCTTTTGCTAATTCTAATTGTCTATAATATTCAGGATCCACTTTATACTCAGCAATTTCAAATACTGTACTTTTGTTAAGTTTTGTAGCCATTTCTGATTCTTGAGAAATTCTATAGTCTAATGCAACTATCAAGTCTTTTACTTTATCAGGCATAGCAACAGCATCCACTTGATTGTCAACTGTATAAAGCTTTAATAATTGCTGTCTATATTCTTCATACGTAACCTGTTTATCAGATTTAGTATAATTGGCAGCTCTTTTCTTTATCTCTTCATAAAAGTCTTCATTTGGCTTATTCAATGAATTACGTTGCTCCCAAAGTCTATATTTCTCAGGAGACAATGTTCTTTTTGCTTCTCTTCTAGCCTTCTCCCATTCAGCCTTGTTTGTTTTATATTTTACTTTATCTCTAAGTTTCTTATTATAATCTGCCATTTCTTTGGCAATCTTATAGTCGAGGCCTGTTTTTATAGTACCATCTAAATTAAACTTGTTGGACAGATTACGCTTAGTATTCTCAAGAGATACTAGTTTAATATAATCTTCGTCACTAAGATTTTCTCTATGAACTTTACCTTTTTCGTCCTTAGTAGGATCTAATATAGTTCTAATCTCTTGTTCTATGGCAGACTTTCTTTCTAATGTTTCAGCACTTAAACCCGCAAGTAAATCATAGAATTCAGGTTTAAAACGTCTTTCTGTATATTTTGAATCCCACTTGTTCTTCTCTAAATTCCATTTTTTAAATTGATCTGGATTAAGGAGCGTAGGTATTTCGGAAAAAGGCATATCACTAGGTATAGTAATATTGAACTCTTTGGCTACCTTTAGCATGTGTTCCATATAATCCGCTTCGTGCTGGCCATAATTAAGCTCTCTAATGAAGTTGCCAGTACGTTTACCATCCCTACCTCGCTCATAAAGCAGTTTTAAGTCCTTTTTAGACACTTTCTCTAATAAAGCTAATAATGACTTGCCTACATCCAAAGTAGCGTCATGAGTCCTGTATTTGGCTTGTACCATCTTATTAAGCATAAGCCTGATTACCTCACTATCATTATACTGTGATTGGCCAAAGTATTTATCCCATGCTGAGATGTCAATATCATTGTCGTTAAGCTTTTCGGTAAGTTCTTTAATCGTAAAAGAACCTTGTGCTACGGCCGCTTTAATAATGTTATCCTTTGCTACTCTATCGGCTAAAGCATTATATTGTCTTATTAGTTCATTATATGAATATATTACTGAATTTAATTGCGATACTAAGGTAGCATACACACCATAACTCTTATACAGTTCTATTACTTCAGGATCGTCAAGTAAGTTGCGTAAGTTGATTGCTATATTCTTATAGAAACCAATTGTACCTTTCTTTATGACATCTAATTTCTCTGGAGTAATTGGATTCATTACAGCACCATATTGCTTATATTCATCATACTGTTGTTTATAATCGGCTACAGTCTGTAATGCTTGTTTTACATCTTCGGTCATATAACCAACAAACTCTAATACAGCTCTATCATTCTCAATAGTATTTAACTTTGTATATAATTGATTGAGTCTTTCTACATTCTTACGTGTATTACCTATAGAGTGAGTAAACAAGTTAATACGATTCTTTGTAGATAAAATAAGCTTGTCATACACTTTATTAATCTGATTTATACCAAAGGGTTTGGTTAATGCTTGATTGAATGTACCAATCGATTCGTTTATTTCAGCAGATAATAGCTTGCCTGATAAGAAAGAATTAGTAATGTCATTCAATACTTGTTGTTTACTATTAAATAAACCCTTTATCCAATTATACAAACGCTTATACCATTTAAGTGCTTTTACTGAGTTTTCACCAATTGCTTGTACTAATTCTTCTTCGCTACCAAACAAAGAGATACCTTTTTGTACAATGTCTGAGTTTCTAAACCAGCTTATGTAGTGATGAGCATACTCGTGAGGCAATGTATCTTGATTCTCTAATAGAGCATTAAATAATACTCTACCAGCCATATATCCTTCTACTTGAGCTTGACCTCTAAGATTAGGATCTGTCAATACACCTATTTCAATATCTGGATACAGTGCGTGTAACAATTTAGCTAATTGCTGATTTCTACCAGTATTAGTATTAGAAGTAGCTTGTTGATTATAGATATTATTAGAAGAAGCGAAGAATGCATTATTAGAATCAACTTCTACTACTTCTCCTGTGGTTTTATCTTCATATTCACCCTTACCTGTATTGTCACCTAATTTTTGTTTATCGAATGCTACAATATTATGATTGCTACCATGATATACTACTAAAGGTTCGCCATTCTCGTCTACTACTTTGGATACATTGGTTTTATCTTTGTTAGTCCAATCCCCAAACCACTCTTTAAAGCTTTTAGAATAAGTTTTAGCCTTAGCTTGAATGGCAGCTACTCTATCACCATTATAATGCGTCAAAAGGTCTGAAAATAGCTTAGATGGCTCCCCATTGGGAGCCTTATCTAAACCATATCCGTTGTTTTCTGATATTAAATAATATGCAGCTTCGTAACTACCAAACATTTTGGTGTATTCATCAAGTAATGCTGCAACTTCTTTATTTTTAACATTTAAACACTGCATATATTTTAACTTTTACATTTTGCTATTCTATCTGTACCAAGATCTTTGAGCTCTTTATTAGAATCTGATAATGTGGCATTATTGACTACATCAGTCTTATTGGTTAGATCATGTTTATCTGTAACATATAATACTTTATGCTTAGCTCTAGTAACTGATACATATTTTAATGATTGCTTTTGATTTTCACTTTGGAACTTATCAAAAGTGTCACCATAAATCACAACGTTGTCATATGTACTACCTTGTGATTTATGAACTGTTTGTGCATAACCATAATCAAATGTTTTTCTTATTTTAAGAGTGTTTCTACCATTTACATTTCTAGTAATCGCATTCATCATACCGAATTCCGTCAGCTCATCCAATTTCTTCAAAGCCGTGGTTCTTTGCGCTGCGTTATGACTTCTTGTTTGTTTATACAAAAAGTCTTTTAATTCAATAATATCGTTAAGTGTATTGCTGATATTTGGATTAGCCTCATCTATAAAGTATATGTCTGTCACTTCAGAATCAACCGTGTCTTGTAACGTTACTGTAATACACGGAATATTTAAAGTTTTACCAAATGCTGTAAACGTATATGTTTGATTTCCTTCAGCTTTAACAACTTTATAATCAACACCATTCATTATTGAATAGGGCTTTTGTGTATTCTTAGTATGATGCATATTGAAGTATGCCGTCAATATGTCTCCTGGTAAAAATCTTGAAGATTTGGCTTTCTCTTCACCAAAACGTATACCTCTAACAAGATTATTTATCAGTGGGATCATGTTATTAGTTGCTGAAAGTATCTTTAAGTAATTAGGGTTATTTGCATAATCTATATCTTTAACTGTATTTTCAATAAATTGAAGAATACCGTCATAATTGGAGGATTTGGTATATATTACTCCATCCCCGTTGGCATTTAACTCTGTCGTATATGACAAATCTTCACCATTTCTAAGTCTTGTAGCTTCCTTAAGTATTGCATTATCACTAGTTCTTTCTACTTTGGTTAATTGAATTGAAGAATTATTAACGCTTAATGCCTTTGATGGTGTTTCCTGCTTTACAGGAGATAACTGAGCAGCGTCACCTAAGAATATTATCTTACTATCAAGACTAGCTGCTGCGTTAATTAAAGAATCTACGAGTTTGTCAAAGATCATAGAGCTTTCATCAATAATAAAAACAGTAGACTCGTATATAGGATCTGATGATATATTTAAGTTTTTAATATTAAACTGTTCATTATTATAATCCAATTCTGGATTAGACAAATCTAATGTTGGATTAAGACCAAGGAATGAATGTATTGTGCGTGCAATAACACTTGGATTGTTCTTCCTAGTAACTACATTAGCTTTATGTGTTGGAGCCATATATACAGGTTCCTCTGCACCTTTCTTACGTAAATAAGCATCAAACACCTTCATAATCGTAGTCTTACCCGTTCCAGCATAACCTGATATAGAAATACATGTTTCTCCTGAATTATAGAAGTCTTCCAAAGCATGTAATGCTTCTTGTTGCTGTGTATTAAGTTCAAAGTCTGTAGCTACTTCTATACCATCTTTGAATTTAAACGTATGACCAGTATTAGTTTGGTTATTGTTGTTCAATTCTTGTTTCAATTTATCAATTGCTTGTTTTTCATCCTCTGCCAGTTCATAACCATTAACTACCGTAATAGGAGATGAAGTATTTTCATTAGCTTGATTTGTAGATTCCTGCGTAGTATCAACCGTAGGCTCTGTATCAGCCTTTTCAACGTATGTACCATTCAGTCTTTGCTCCATATTTACAGTCTCAGAACTTAGTTCTGTTACATCTACTAATGGCGTAGTGCCTTTATATTCGGTAATACCTTGAGGTAAAGTAGCACCTGTGTTATTGATACCTATCAATGATGGTTGCATAGATAATTCTGATAAGAACATACCGCGGCGTTTGATACCTTTCTTATTAGTAAGCTTATATACAGGTCTACTATAATTAGTAATTATACCATTACTACCATAGGTGGTATATGCTTTCGTACCACAGAATTGATATACCATTGTAGTATTCGGATCGTTCTTTTTGCCAAAGTCTATCTTAACATAAAGAGGATATACTTCTTGACCAGCAGTATTAGTACCAATACTTTTTATATTTGATTTTATTGCGAATACAGTAGGTATATATATAGTAGAAATGCCACGTTTAACAGATGCGCTAGATGAAGTAATTACATTAATTTTATTCATGTTTAACGAATATGTTCTTTGCATTGTTTCCGAATCCCATCCTTCCTGTATAACAGATAAAGGAGATATTACTTCGTCATCCCACCAAAGATTCTTTAATACTTCAGAAATACGAATGTTTGCTAATTCCTCAGGGGATTCTTCAAGCTTACGTATATAATCGTAATATCCACTAGACTCTCTAAAACTATTTGGTACAAATTTAAACAAATTATTTGCACCAAAAGCATCACCTGAAGTAAAGAATGAATATACTGCCAAGTCTCTTGCAAAATTGTGTAATAGTTTTACAGTTTTTTCTAATTCAGGATCTTCTGTAGTCATATCAAATAGTTCTTCCCATGCTCTAATTAGATGATTACTGAAGTTAACGTCTTTTGTTTTACTTTCTGTAAACTCTAAGAAATCAGGTAATGTTCTAGAGTCTTCGTCTTTAACCATGATTCGCAAACTATTTAAAAGAGGATTGGTAAATGTGCCATCACTATTTAATAAACCTAATTCAGGATGATCGTATATATACTGTTTTAGTTTAAATAATCTTTTTGGTATAGAATTGTTGCCATAAAATAGCCCCTGTAAGTCAATGTTTTCACGCTTGATGTAATCATACCAGAACTTGCTCTTATACTCAGCTTCCATCATTCTAGTAATATTATTTACAAACGAATCTGACAAACCATATCCTGTTTTACCAAGGATCTTATAAATTTGTTTTCTTCTTGTTTCAAATGTTTCTGTAGTGCGTAACAAAAGACCACCAAGATACTTTCTAGGTCTAATCAAACCGTACAGAATTTTATCTTTCAAGAATGTGTCTTTAAGGATCTTTATAGCTTCACCTTTCATTGACTTGTTCTCCTCAAAGAATCTATCCATCTTAATTAAGAAACTCTGCTGTAATGCATAGTTGTTACCAAACTTCTTAGTATCAATCTGTGATATGCTAGTAAGTTCACTTAAAGCTCTTGCGTATGGTTCTAATTGATTAAATACTTCCAGTATTGCTAATTGCTGTAGATAATACTGAGCATAATCTTCTTTTGAAGCATCCTTAGTAGGAGCAGTCATAAATTTTCTAAGCGTATCTACGTTAAATGGACCAGATTTTGCAAGGCCTTTGACTATTCCTGTTACATGTTCTTTTACAGCGTCTTCTGTTGTTAATCCCCCTTGTTTTAGATCAATAATCGCTTTTGTATAACCTTCTCTAACAGAATCTTTAACCAATTCACTTGGAGATTTACCAGTGAAATCTACACCATAAGAACCGCTAAATTCTTCATAAAGATTAGCTGCCTGTTTTAGAATTGGTTGTGCTAAGAAATAGAATGTTGATTCACCCTTGCCTGCACGCAACAACAAGTTAGTCATATTTAACGTGTACTTACGTACATTCAAACGATTGATGTATGGATCCTTTGCTACGTCTACGTGTGCATTAATCATAGCAGACAACCAGTCAGATATTAAAGTAAAGATCTTAGCATCTTTATCTGAATAGTTCGGCATCTCACTGTATATACCACTAAGATTATTAATGCCTAAGTAAGAATGTTCTTTTATTGTCTTCTGTGTTAAACCAACGGCTTGGGATAACATATGATGTGAATTACCCAATGCCATTGCACCAAGGTTCTGTTTACCAGAAATAAGGTCTGCTTTAGTTATATTTTGAAAAGCTGGAGTAGCATAATACAACTGTGGCATTTTGGCTTTTTCTCTTGTTTGTAATTCATCAATACTGCCTAATACCTTATCTTTAAGATAATCTGTAACAGCATCAAGCGGCTGTCTTGTTTCAGAATACTGTAATGGATTAGATATAGAAGCAATAAATAGTTCTACAAGTCTATTTTGATATACTTCTTTCCCTTTTCTAGGATTCTCCCAAGAACCAAACGCTTTATAGGCTCTATCAACTAATTCCTGATCATCGATTTCAGGATCCTCGGCTCTTAATCTTGCTACATATTCGTCTTTCGCCTTTTGAAATGCTTCTTCAGAAGGATATATGCGTGGAATATAACCATCTTTATCATAATTATATCTTGCTAAATATAACTTATCTACATCGAACGATCTACTTTTACTTTCGTAAAAGACTAGACTATATCTTCACCTTGCGGTGCTTCCCATTTCGCCTTTCGGCTACACAGCGCGTGTACGCTGACTCAAATCGTATTGAATTTTATGAATCATTGAAGGAACCTGTTCAACATATGGTTTTACAATGTTTATAAATTTAATTCCTTCTTTTGTTCCACAGCATAAAGAATAACTATCTTTTTTTCTACCTTCGTGGAACATATAAAATTCAATATTCCAAACTTCTTTAAAGTAATCTATTATTATTTGTAACTCTTCTTTTGGTATGCAAGTTGCAATTTTTATATAGAAACCGTGAACTTTACCATTTGTCTTTCTATAATTTATATGTCCATCATCCATATACCAAATGGCAATTCCTTTAGCGTCTAATCTATTTAATAGTTTTCTATTTCCTAATTTTTTATAAGGCTTATAAAAAACTTTTCGTAAAACTTTTATAAAAGGTATAATATTTAACTGAGTATAATAAACTTTTTTACCTATATTATAACCGTTAACACTGACGTATTCTTTTAAACCATTGTTTCGTAAACCTGCTTCTTTAAGCTGTTTTATTTTCCACTCAAGATAATCACGTTGTTCACTACAATGATTTAATTTAAATACGTTGTTATTGCATATTGTTCCATCACCAAGTAAAAGAGCTATCAATAAATTTCTAGATTCTTTAGTTATTTTTGTTTTCATATTTGCTATCCATTTAGGAAGCTTCAGTTGAGTATTAGTCGTTGAACCTTCCGATTAGTTATATAGATAACGATCGGCTTGGCTGCTGGTTGCCCAATCCTTTGGATTTTTACTACACTTAGTACCTTAGGCTCTAAGGGGTTTCCAGCAATTAAAGAAGTTTTTTATATTATACTGGTTCGAACAACGATTCTATCCGAACCAGTTAATGCAGTCCATTCGTCGGGTAAAGTAATAGTATCACCAATATTTTCTGGATATACATCTACTACTTTTAATGCTGCCACAGAAGATGGACCTTGTGCAGGAATACGATAACCAATCGCACCAGCTATAGCGTTCTCACCAATCAAGCCGTGTTTTATCAACCATTCCTTTGATTCTACAAATGATTTTTTATTGTAGTCAGGAATAATAGTTTTAAACAGATTGATGGATATTACGCATTCCATACTGCCATCCTTGTTATCAAATTTAAGATGCCTAACATTTTCATCAGTTCTGACATTTAATTTGTTATAAGCAATAGAGGACATCTGTATAAACATACCGCCAGGAGTATTTACATCAATTATACTCTTGTTAGTTTCACTTATCACACTAGCTTCAATCCACGAATTTGATGACAACCCTGACAGTGGTGCAGTTCTACCATTCTTATCTGGAGTAAGACCTTCAATCGTGCTTTGATCCATATTTGACGCTTCTGCAGCAGATCTAATATTTCTTATTACTGCTTTTCTGTCGGCTTTTAATTCCCCTTGCTCATTTTCTGTAACACCAAAAGCTTTATCTATTTCTTTAGATCCTAACTCAGTAAGAGCGTTAATCGCTTTGAATATTTCAGTATACAATTGACTACCTGTTAGTTTTTCACCATTTGTTGTAGTATACGTATTATCCTTACGTATGTTCAACATAGCGGCTTTCATTGCCTGAGATACAAACATTTGATCATGCCCAGCTTCATGAGGGTCTGTAACCATCTGTTGTCTAAATCTAAAGATGTCCTGCTTGTGCGTGACAATATTTTTTAATCCACTTTCATTTAAAGAACCATCTTCATTATATACTGCTGTTTTCTTATCCTGACCTACTTTAACAGCAGATTCAAATGCAAGCATGTGTATGGGATCTTTAGAATCTACCATTCTATCATACACCGCTTTCATATCACCAGTAGCAAATACAGGGAATACTGGGAACATTGCCATCTTATCAAAGATTGGTACACTACGCTTTAGATCTACATTGTTACGTTCGCCAAAGAACATACACTTTAACGGTTGTATAACAGTGTTTAGTGATTTATGATATAGCTCTGCATTCCTGTCCGTAAGAATCTTAGCGTCATTTAATATATTAAATGCTTTTTCTACATCAGGTGTCCAGCCATTAAGACGTCTTACTAATTGCTTATAACCTTCTGGTGAAAGTAAAACAGTAGCATCTGTTTGATTTACTTTTTTATATCCTGCAAATCGATTGTCTGCCATTGCATTACCTTGATCCAAAATATTAGCAGGTACTGTATTGTCTTCAAACATCTTAAGAATCTCTGCTTCAGATTTGCCCTGTTTTTGTAGTACATTGAATACATAGGAATGCGCAGCAGATTTCTTAATTTCATCAATTTGTCTACTTGCTATTACGTTGTCTTTAAGAGTGCCTACAGTAAATTGAGTAAGACCGTTCATTTCAGGATCACTCTCATAATCCATTCTTGGTGTTACTCCTGTAGAAAGAACCTCCCTTAAACGTTTGATCATATCGACCATGTGTTTGTAATAAGCAGGATCTTTAGTGTAGATTTTACCAAATTCAATAATTGAAGAAACACTATTTGCAAAATGCGCAGCCATGATGTCTGCCACAGCCAATGTTGTTTTATTATCTCCATACGCTTCAAGATTCTTCTCAGTTTGTCTCATGAATCTAGATGGAATTGCTCTATTTCTTAAAGAAGTATAATTTGTACCATCCCAATCTAACAATTTAAGTTCTTTTGCAAAGTCAAGTTCGTGTTTAAACGCACTTGTCAAATAAGCATTCATGATCTCCTGTTTGTTTTTGGCGTATTGCCAAGCCAGTAGTACAGTCTCTGCAAATTCCTTAGCGTCTTTGTAGTTGTCCTTCTTGCCATCTGCTTCAAGATCTTCTATTGCTTCGTTAAACGTTAAGCTGTTAAACTTAATCGGATTTCCATATTTAATTTCTGAAGTTACAGGATCTTTTTGTACTTGTCTTAAACTACTCAAATCGATACCGTCAAAGAAACGAAGCTTATAACCATTTCGTTTCCCTGTGTCATAATTGACAATTTCTTCATTTTGTTCTTTTGGCTGATTGTTGTAATTATATACAATGGTTTCTAATTCTGTAGTGAAGTAGTTAATAAATCGAGCCAATATTTGTTGATCAAACTTGACATTAAGACTGCCGTCTTTGTTTGGAAGTACATTAATACCACGTGTGAATGAAAAGTTTTTCAAAGCGCTTCCATGAAGAACATCATATCTAACAGAATCGCCCATGGTAGGCAATACTAAGTAATTGTTCCTTGTAAATCCCATTTTAGCGATATAGTTTTCAAGAGGCGATATATCCGTATAAGATCTACCTTTATCGTTTGCTAAGTCGTTCTTGAAACCAACAAGTGTCATTACTGACAGTTTACCACCATTTAACAGATTATCTACAATTACTGAACCTTTTGCACGCCCTTGTCTGTTATTTACACCAGCAACGTATGATACATTCGCCAACGCATTTACGGCATTTGCGTCTGTATTTAATTCCAAAGTATAATCACTTAAGTAATTATGCTCAGTAATAGAATAAAATAACTTTTTATCAGTAGTGAGTACTGCAGTTTCAGTAGAAGAAGGATTACTTAATTCATAAGCTGAAGCCAAGTTTCTTGTAAATTGTGTCTTGTAATAGAAGTCACCAAGTGAAATATTAAATTTACTAGAGCCTAGTATTAGTTTATCGTTGTTAAAGTTTAATAAATCGCTAAGCCTATTCTCAAATAAAAATCGTACGCTGTTGTTACTAGTAGAAAGAATAAAGTTTTTAAACTTTTCTACATCTGTTTCCCCATCTACATCTATAAGATATGAGTTTATTGTACAAAGATCAACTTTAATACCAATTGAATCTAACAAACGTATTAATTCGCCCTTAGCCGCGGCAAGATTGTCTTCATTAAGTTCTAATTTTTTTGCTGGGAAAGTGTCACCAAAATTTTGTTTAATTTTCAAAATTTTTTGAGCATCTATAGTAATAACAGAATCTTTAGTATTAACAATACCACTATTAATTAGATTTGAAACCCATCCCCCAGTTATATCTCTTACTGATTTATTTGTAGTTTCATTATTAATGATTACATCAATTGATGATATATTGTTTGCATCTTTTGTCTCTCTAATTGACAAGAATACTAGATTGGCATTATTCTTTCTAAAAGTATTACGGATTTGTGTACCAAGGGTTTCCTTAGCCATTCTCGCTTCTTTTGTATCGTTAGGATTAATTGTAGTTAACCTACTTAATGCATTTCCAAAAGTTTTAAACAAATCAACAGTTTGACCTAACCTTTCTGATTCTTTAATCATGGTACTGATTGTGTCACATTTTGCTAAGCGAGTAGATAGTGCTTTCCAAGCAGAATCAAAATCTACAGTAGTAGGAAGCCCTGTAGCTTCATTTGTTACTGGAGTAGGATGACCTTCTTTATCATATCTAAGGTTTGGTAAACAAGCTACAAATAACTTAACAGCAGGTAAAGCATTTGCTTTAGATGACACTTCCAATGAAGAACGAGTATGAGCGTTAAGACCAGCACCATCGTATTCACCAGATGCTTTGGCTTCTGTATCATTGTCTGCTTCTTCTTTTGTATTATAAATGTTGATCTTATATTTACGTAATTCTTCTCTAATGAGATCTGTAAATAATTTAAAGTTCTCATAGATTTCGTTTCTTACTTTAGCTTGTGCCTCTGTAATACTATTTGATTGTCTTGCTTTCTCAGTTGCTTCTGGTGACAACAAACGTTTAATTGTTGACAAGTCAAGATTTACTAAATCGCCAGAGAATTGTACATTATTAAGTAATACAGCAGCAGATGAAAGAGTCTTTACAGTTTCTTCAATTTGAGTATTGGTGATATTCTTGAACTCTACACCCTTATACTTAAAAGGGGTTCCAGCATTATCGTAACGTTGCAAGAACTCTTTTCTTGAAGCTTCATTTGTTGGTACACCTTTATACTTACCTGAATTTATTGCTGAAAATACTTTGTAAATTGTACGATCGCTCTTACTAAACCAAGACTTTACAAAGCGTTTAATCTTATTAAAAACACGTCTGACAATGTTTAACTCAGGATCTACAGTATCTAGCATAAACTGTTTAAAGTCTTCTGCTAAACTTTCTTCTATCTCATTGTCTGTAAGGTCTAATTTGTATCTATTCTTATAGAGATTATATAAATTGTGTCTTTCCGATGGATCAAGTAATAACAGAGATACTCTATGAAACGCTTCATGATATGCTGTACCCTTTTCAGCACTCCGATATAGAGTAATAGAATCTGCTCGGCATACACCCATTGCGTACATGTCTCCACCAAGATATAAAGCCTGTTCTGTACTCATTTCTGGTTCTAAACCAAGCTTATTCTTTAACCAAAGTATTTCAGATTCTGATACTTTGGTTTTTTGGTTTATATTACCTTTCTCATCAACTTTGCCTGTCTTATAAGTACCACCAAATAAATTATTAATAATATCTCCTGCAGCATCACCAGTACTTTCATTTAACGCTTTTTCAAGTTTATCTTCTATATTAGCATCAGTTACAGTAGTTTCAGTAGTATTTGGAGTAGAAGTAGTTTTTGAAGCAGTATTGTTAATACCTACTAAAGGATCTGTTGGAGTAACAGGATCACTTACAACAGTAGCAATACCATCATAGTACATGAAGGGATCTTTAAACAGATTATCGCTTACGTCTGTAGTAATAAAACCATTCTTTATAAGAAGACCTGCTACAGTAGCTTTACTGCCTCGTTCAAGCCAACTAGCCTTAAGTTTAAGACCAAATACGTCAATTTCTAACTTATCGGCTTCCTCTGTTGGCATGTTTGGTATTATACTATTTAATTGTTCATCCAGTTTCGGTAAAGCGTCGGCGAGGGAACTGTAGAATGTCTTTTTATTTATACTAATGTGTATGTTCTTCTTTACATTCTCTTTGATTTCATCACGAACTGTATCTTCTTTTAACTGATCTGTAGTATAGGTATTACCAGCAATATGCCAAACACCAGCTTTATCTTTATAAAAACTAACAGGTTCCAAGAAGTCTCTAGGCATAGACTCTTGATCTGGGTCTTTAGTATTAACAAAGAAATTAAATATTTCATCAACATCTAAGTATATACCGTCATTGGTTGCTACTGATGTAGTACCTAAGGTTTGTAAATCCAAGTAAGCATCTACTAGTTTATCGATATCGATTTCAGGCTTGTCGACAAATCGTCTAACATTAAGCTTTACTGGTAATTGCTTATTTGAGAATGTTTGATCTGCATCAACCATAATAAACAAGTTACCACTACCACCTTTACCACAGTCAAACAACGTTTCATTTGAATCTACCGACACAATCTGAAAACCACCAACAACACCTTTACCTATACCAAATTTAACATCACCTTTCTGAATATCTAGAGTATCAGGTACACGTAAGCCTTTGCATCGACTAAGAGACCTTTGTATTGATTTTCCGTCTTCTGTCCTTATTACATCATACAAACCATTACTCATCGTAATATTTGCAGGAACTACTTCTTGGCCAGGTACCTCTAAAGCAGTTAAGATTGCTTCACGGTTTGCTCTAAGTCTATTAGCTACTTCTGGCAATGTCTTATTTGGATCTAAGACTTTATCGTCCATAGGTTTAATAGACATTAAGTACTTCTTACCATTGTGTTCTATCTCTAATAGAATTGGAGCTCGATCTCTATTCTCTGCAGCAAACCAATTGGTTTGTTTAGCTGTAGCAGTTTCTAAACTACCACCGTTTAGTACGCCATTTGTTTCGAATACTCTGGATACTTTTAATTCGTTGGTTTTAGTATCAAATACTATTTGATTATACCCTTTAAATGTGCCAGTGCGTAATTTATTTTTAGCTTCTATTTCTATAGAAGGCCTGAAATATTTAACTTCATTGTTTCCAGCTGTATTATCAGTAGATCTTGCGGTAACAGTTATCTTTCCGTCTGATGTTTCTTCATATGTAACGCGGTCTTTATACTTAGGATCTGCATAGCTTCTTAAGGAGCTTATTAATTCTCTATTGGTATTTACAAAGAAATGCATCTTACATTCTTTGATAATGCCCTTTGTATTCAAAAGCTTCTTCAGTTCTACTCCAGGTTGATATCCTGGAATCATTGGACTTGTTGCTTCTTGATCATAGAAGAATGTACTTGATATTTTATCTTTTTTGACTTTATTGCTGTCATCCTTTAAAATATCATCCATTTGAGTGTCTGTAGTATTAGTTACTACGGTAACGTCAGGCTTTATTGGTTTTGCTTCGCTATCACTTGACGGCTCTTCTGTACTAAGCTCTGTATTTGATTCTCCTTCTTCTGTAGCTGGTTCTTCACCGAATTCGTCCTCTACTACTACATGACTAGTAGGTTCTCCTTCTTTAACTAATGGTTCTGCTTGTTCGTCTGCAGCAAGCGCTTTTTCAATTTCGTCTGTTAGTTTGTCTTCATCAAATGAACTTCCATCTTCTACATCAACATCGTTTTCTTCAGAACCGTCTTCCGTGGTCATGTCATTCTCTTCAGATTCGTCTACTGCCATATCGTCCATACTGCTAGTAGTACCTGTACTACCTGTGCTAGGAGATGTAGGAGATGTTGGGGATGTTGGAGATGTAGGTGTTACAGGAGTAGTGGGAGTAGGAGCAGGAAAACTAGTATTTACACCACCATTATTTGATTGAACAGGAGATGTAGGCTGTACTGGTGTCGTGGGTGTTGCTGGTGCCGTAATGCTCTCTGTTGTTTCGGTAGGTTTATCTAAGAAGTCTTCAGCGTTCTTTTTTCTTGTTTCTAAGCTTTCGTCACGGTTCTTAAGAAATCGTTCAACACGAGCTTTGATGTTATTAGCTACTTCTTGTTTATCTTCTTTGTCCAGTTTAGAGAATGGCACTAATTTACCATCTTTGTTCATTAATTTACCGTCATATGCCGCTTTTACCATAGAACTACTGTTGAGTGATGCAGTAGTTACCAAGTATGTCGTATACTCTTTTTGATACTCTATAGATTCGTTGTTATTAACCTCCGTATTGATATCAGCATTAGATTCTGTATCTTGTATGTGCTTTAATTCCGCGTTTATAGCCTGTTTCTCTAAATTAAGTACACGTGCAAAATGTGCGCCAACTGGCTTAGATTTATCTAAGATCCCCCACTTCTGTTTAGTTTCTTCTGTGGCATTCTCCATCTCGTTTAATAAATCTTCAACTACACGCTTTTGCTGATTTAATTCATTGATCGTGCGTTTTAATGTGTTTTCTGTCCCATCATTATTCAAAAGCTCAGGAGATTTGTTCATTTTCTCTCTGTTCTCATTTAGACGAGTACTAGATTCAGATCTTTCTTTTGCTGCATCTTTTACGTCTTCTTCAGCCATAAAAGACAGACCAATAAAAGCATTGTATTCTTTAGAGCCTTTGTCAAAATCAGCAGCTTTCGCCATTTGATTAAAAGACTTATTGTTAACAACGTTCTTGACTCTTTTAAACAGATCAATCTCGTTATCTATGTCCTCTTTAGTAATATCAGTATCTTCCTGCGTTGGCAACACATGATCCCTATAGTTTTCAAGTGTACTAACAATCTTGTCAGACGCATTAAATCTTTTTGATAGTTGTGCTGAGTATGCTTCGATCTTATCAAATTGCTCTTTCTTGGCAATATTATCAAGCATAAGATTTCTAACAAACTTGTTAGCTTCTAACTCTTTAGCTGTACCTACAGTAACGCTTGGTACTGCACCTAATGAACCCATAAGTATACCTAAAGCGACACCGCCTTTGACTTCATTATAGAAGTTTGCATCGTTTGCTATTTCTGATTCTGTATCAAAACCAGTTAAGATCTTACCCACACGCCAGTTAGCATTAAGATAATCAACATAAGACTTTAATGCACCTGCTGAATCTTGATCGTATACACCATTAAGAAAGTCTCTATTAAATATGTTTTGTGATCCTTCTTCGAAACCTTCCATCGTCGCTGATATACCGTACTTAAGTAATTTCTTACTTGTACTCAGTGTGGCGGCTTTAACTGGTGATTTTAAAGCCATACGCGTTTCCCAACCTACTAAACCACTAATAACTTTATCATATGCTTTATATGCAGGATCTGCCACTTTATTTAATTTAGTAGCATTTAAGAACTTTCTAGTAAGTACAGGAACCTTACCAACATTCAAACCTAACAATACATTTTGCGCGACATCTGAAACAATTAAAGCCCTATTTCTATTATATACTGAATCCAATCCTTTCTTAGACTCTTTCAGAATAGTATTAACATTATCATCATTTACTGTAATTTCTCCAGTAAGCAATCTATCTAATACTTGCTCGTCACTTAAATTAGTGAGATTGGGATCCTCTGCTTTAAGATTTCTTACATAGTCATATACATTACTATTGTTATCTTCAAATGTCTTTACTACTTTATCTTTATAAGCACCATATGTTTCAGCTAATGCTTCAGAACGGTTTGCTTTAGTAACTCCTGCTATACCTACTGCCGTACCTAATAAATCTGCGCCTGTTTTAATACCAGCGCCAATAGGAATAGATGCACCACCTGTTACAGGAGCCGCTGCCATAACAGCACCGTCAACAACATTACCAGCAACAGAAATTGCTTTGCCAGCAACACCTGCCATGTATGATGACATATCTGAAAATGAAGAACCCATCGTACCAGGAACACTATACTTCCAATAATCAAGATCTGTCAGATTTTTATTCTGTGATATTTGTTCTTTTGCTTGATAAAATGCAGAGATTCCTGTTTTTGCACGAGCGGCAACCCCTTCTTCAATCTCGTGAATTCCATTCAGAACTTCTTGTCTTTCATTGATTAGCTTTTCCTTCTTCTTTTCAAGTTCATATCTTTCTTCTTCGGATGCTTCGTTAGAAGCTAATTGGTTCTCGATATTGTCTAACTCTGGAGCAATTTCATTTACAATCTTTGCACGTTCGGTCATTATTCTAATTTCATCACGTTTGTTATTGAAATTGTTCCAAGAATCAGTAAACCAATTGTGATATTGTCCTTCAACATTCGGTTGAGTCTTAGAAATATCACTTTCCATTTCATACACATCCAATGGAGTGTTGTTCAATTGTCTATCGTAACCAGATACAACTGTAGGGGTTGCAGATACATAATTTGCACTGAACCCCATACTAGCTGGACTATTTTTTGTATTATCTATCATGTTGTTTATTTAAACTGATGACTGTTAATATTAATACTTTCTCTATCCTTAGACAGTGTATTACCTGCTTCTTTCTTATCCCCAGTATGACTGAAGCTCGTAGCGTCAAAGTCTGCAGGTATTTTTCTTATGGCTGTAAAATGAATATAGTCTTGTTTGTTTTTACCTTCCTTGTCTCCTGCATCTTCAACATATACAGAATCCCCCCATTTCTTTTTTAAAGCTTCCACAAGAGCTTCGTCGTTTCCAGAATTAGAGAACACGCCTTCATTATAATCTACAGGAACATATACGTCGTATATTACACCATATGTATTTCTACCATCAATGTTATCTACGATACCTTTACTTGTAGGAGTAACTAATGCTCTTCTACGTCTAAGTTTGTCTACGGCGTCTACTTCATAACCATTGTCGTCTTTATACTTAACATTTAAAGCGTCTGAAGATACACCTGCAACTTTAGATATATAATCAGAAGACAACATAAACTTATTAAGATCTGTAGAGTATAAGTTCATTGGAGTACCATTAATAACACGTTGGAATTCAGCACCCTTATAAGAATCAACATCTAGACTTTGCTGTATTTGTTCATTTATATCTCCAGCAATATCAAATAATGTTTCTTCTGCAGCTTTAAATAGCTTATCACTCTTTCTTGTTACTTCTGCTGTATTATCCATACTGCCAATACCAGAACGTCTTTCAAAGACATCTCTTACACCTTGTCTATAACTATTTTGAACTTTTTCAAATTGCTCTTTGTACTTAGTACTTAACTTGTCATTGATCTTTAAGAAGTCTTCCTTAGTAATTGTACCGTTACGTACCATTTCAGAAGCTTCTTTAGCGGCAGTACTAATTGCATCTAATCCTTCTTTATCTTCAAAGTATGTACTAAATGATATACCACCATTTAATGTAGCTTTGTATCTATCAGAACTTTGAGCAGTAGACCAAGACTGCTGGTCATACACAGTAGGCACAACGGTTTGCGTTTCTTCATCACCTTTCCCTGCATTCTTTAATCTTACTCTGGCAGCAAGTTCTTCTTGCATCTTAGCAAATTCATTAATAATTCTAGTAGGTCTAATAATTCTGTCGACATTCGAATCTATAATGCCTTGTCTAAATGTAGCTACCGCTTCGTCTCTTGATAACCCTTGTTTCATTAATGACTGTATGTGCATCTTACCTTGTGGAGTATTTATCATGTCTGTTAAATGAGCGTTTGCTACGGCTTCTAAGTCATTCATAGTGTTGCCGATATAATCATAACCACCACGAGTTTCAATAAAACCAGGCTTCATTTGATCATAATATGGCTTAGACAACGTATTATAATCCATGTATGCTACAGGGGTTTCGTTGAATATACCTCTAGTCGAATCATAGTTACTAAAATCTCTGTAATGCCAATCTGGATTATATAAACCTTTAGTCATAAGCTCCTTTGTGAGTTTATCATAAGTGTTCATATTCTCAGCACTCTGCCTCAATGTTGCTAATTTTGCTCTATCCACATTGTTAATAACAGATTGTAATCTCATTCTACCTTCAGCAGATTTAATAAGATCTGGATTCTTAATCATCTCATTTACTAAAGGCATTGCTTTACCAGTAGTCTCATTATACCACGTTTGTATATCTTTTTCTGACAAAGATTTAAAATCGTCCCAATTCTTAAATGCTGCAGATGTATCGGCAAGTGCTTTGTCTACATCGTCTTTGGCTTGTTTGCCCAAAGCGTATAATTTTTCAAAAGGTATTGGAACATACGTGTCTATAAATTGAGTTTCTGCTGGAGTGTCATATCTATTTATAGCCATATTATCTATTATATTGTTTTTCTATTTGTTTAAGTATATCTGACGTATAACCTTGCCCTAAGAAATCTTTAAGAGCTGGCCAGATCATTTGATCTCTATTATACTCATTCTTCATCTTCTTATTTATTTGAGACCATTCGCCTAATTGTGAAGCAGCTTTAGATGCAAAGTTTCTACTAGCTGCACGGTTCTTAGCATTAAGATCTTCATTAGCAAGTTTACTTGATACATATTGTTGACCTAATGTATTTAACATATTTGCATACTCTGCGAGATAAGCGTTGTCCGTATTTTGTTTAGCAGAATACAAAGCTTCATTAGCGGCATATTCGTTTGCTGCTGCTTGCGTTCTTGCTGCTAAATTTGCTCCAGTATTCGCATTCATATTAGCCAAATTATAATTTGAAATTGCTCTACTTCTTGCATTAGCAGATAAGATAGGATCAATATTCATTTTACGTCTTGCTAACGTATTCACAATTGTGTTGTTGTACGGGTTGAGTGTTAGGGGATCGATTTCAGGAGTCTTTAAACCTTGTGCAAGATTATATGCAATAGGGGCCAAAGAACCCCAATCTGGAGTGTATTTGTTTGTATCTGAGTCTGCATCAATCGTTGGAGTAGTGACTCTATAACCAGTTAATTCTGGTATAATATCTCTAGGTTTACTATCGAATTTAGGCTGTAGCGTAGAAAGTTCTATTTGTTTATTTGATTTTGTTGTAGTTACTGGTTGTTGAGTTACTTGTGGTGTTAATTGTGATTGTTTTTTTGATCGTACTGAAACTGATGCTGTTGTTATGGGGCGTTTTGTCTCTGGGGCGTTTGTTAAAGAATTAACAGAAGTAGAAGTAATTGCTGGAGTCGTTTCAAGATCCGCAATATCTGTATCTGCTTCTGGCTTTACTAAAATAGTTTCACCAGTAATACCATCTACATCTGTTCTAGGTTTATATACCCAATTAGGATTCCACATCCATTTAGACGGATCCTCCATGTATGACTTTACAAGAGCATCTGGTCTTTTGGTTAATTCTTCGTAATATTTTTTATTTACTTTTTCGGCAATGTTGCGCTCAGCTCTTTGCAAAGCCAGCGAACGAGTATCTGGCTTTGCTGATCCTCTCCAAAGAGGTAAGATTGTTTTACCATTTTCATACGCCGGAATCTCTTTTTCTTTTGGCTTAATACCTCGTTTGGCTTTTACTTCTTCTTGTTCTGCTAATAGAGCTTCATAAGCTTTGTTAGCATTTAATTTGTTAAGCCTATTTGTATTCTCTGCAAAAGCATCCAATCCTTTACTTTTCTTAATCTTTCTCATAATCTTTTCGCCTTCTTTCGCAAAGGTATTCTTTGTACCAGGTCTCTTAATATTGTCTGATAATACTGAATCTAAGTTAGTAGCATTAATGAGATGATTATCCGTACCTGGTTTATTATTTGGTACTTTGATAATATTACCGTTATTATCTCTTATAATCTCATTATTGTCTACATACGCTAGATTTGGTACTATACCACCATTTTCAAATGCATAAGCCATAGCATTATTGCCCCAATAATCTTCTGCGTTTGCTGCTGCAGTATTCATGCCTAATTCTGTTGCTTTCATTGTTGCCTGTCTACGTTTGGCTTCTGCAATTTGTTTCTTTTGGCGAATGCCTTTAATCAAACCCATACCAGCACCAAGAACACCACCTACGGCAGCACCAATAGGGCCAAATGCAGCTCCTGCTGAAGCAAGCGAACCAGCAGACTGTAAAGCATTACCTGCGACATTTGCACCTGTGTATTCATTAAATAAACCAGACATAGCTGATCCTGTTAAACCCATCGCTCCAGCAATGTTAGCAGACAGGTCTTGACCGTTTATATATGCTGGTACTTTTCTATTAATTTTTCTAGTTTTCATATTATATTAACGATTGTCTATATGCTGTACTAATATAAGGTACTTTAAATGTGTTGCCTTTACTGCAATCATAAGTATAATGACATATCATATATTTACCTTTCATTCTATCTTTATATGATTTATTAACCAATTCTTCTGCAGCATTTAATTCAATGTTGTTTCTTGGTATACAAAACTTATAAGTATCCTCTCTGTAATCAATTTCATTACTACTTAACTTATCTGTTGATTGCCTTTTAGTCTCAAAGAAGATATCTTTAAAGTTTGTATTCTTAGTAAAATCACCACTATACTCTACATTATCAAATGTTTTACTAATAGGGTAATTAGCATTAACTATAAATATAATCTTTGATTCTTTTGGTGTATCAATAAGTTCCTTATCTTCACCAGAGTTATACTTATAAGTTTTCAACTTTTTAAATATATATAGTTTGTCACTAAATGCCCCATAATGATCTGGTACGAATGTATAAAATGAAGTAAATGCGCTTAAAGATTCATTATATACAAGGGTTTTACTTTCTAATGTAAATAGAACTTCTGTATATTTCTTGTCATATACGGCAATCGGATCTTTTGATAATTTGGCTTCATTGTTATTTAAGTATGATTGAATACCTTTTAATTTAGAAACAACACTTGGATTGTTGCCACTTCTTGACAAATATGCATTACCATTGTATGCACACAATTCATTTCTTTTAGAATCATACCAATATATTACATCATCTGATTGAGTGTCAGACCTTAATTGATTAAGCTTTTTACCATTTATAGTAGTGAGATAATCGTATCTGGCTAATATATCTCCTGTACCTAAAGTAAGAGCACCAGGATTATTATCGGTAATTAATGATCTTTCATTTGAAGATATTACACCAAATGCATCTGTTTGCCAGAAGAACAATCTATTGTGAAACAATATAAAATCAGTTATACCACCATACTGTGTATCAACATCTAAGTAATTGGCGACTTTGAATCTAGACCACGAATCTAATACTTCATTATTAGTTTTCATTTCAGATACCATTACTCTAGTATCTGTATGTAAATTGTCTACATTATATATAGATTTTGATACAAATCTTTTAGCTGTAGGTTGCGCTGAATATGCATCATTATATGCGTAAGAAGGTGTTCCTTGACTATATATACCACCAATAGTTACTATATCGTCTTCAACGTAATGATTAGCATAGCCTGTACCAGATTGATAAGTTCTATTTAGTGATGTTGAATCATGAGTAAGAGATAAATTTATACTTGATTCTACAGGAATAAATGCACCATGATAGAATCTGTTTTGTTTATCCTTAGTATAATCATCAGCATAATAATGGAACATGCTGTTATTGTAATCAAACATATTTATATATGTATCACCACCGAAACATACCACTTTTGTTTGATTCCTACTTGCAGAAGTACCTGTTGGTATATAAACTGAGTTTTGTATAGCTGAATAAGAATTACCACCATACGGTATAACAGATTGTGTCATATTACACAGTAACACTGCAGTAGTATTAGAATAGTTTTCTGTTACTGTTGCATTAGGAATATTTTGTTTCAAATCATCACTCTTAAATACTACGCATATCCCATGTGGACCGTATTTCCTAACATTGTTCGCGTCAGTTTTATCAACATCCCCTTCATTACTTACAGTCTTTATATTATCCCACACCCAGTTATAGAATACTTTATCACCTATTTGAACCCCTGGTGTATTATACCAAGGAAAACCATTAGTTTCTGTATATACATCAGCAGGGCCAGAGTATCTTGCATATTGTATCTGTGCTTCTTTTCTTCCAGGTAAAACATTAAGATTATAATACTTTGATAAAAATGCAGTATACCATAAGCTTTTCTTACTAAAGGCTTCAGTAAACGCATAATTCATAATCCAACCATCGTTACTAATCGTGCCATTTAAACCGTAAGCTTTGCCCCTAACTTGATCAATACTCAATGTTGTACCGTCTTTTATTGCTCTCGCGTTTGCAAAAGGTTTCGCTTTATTCGTAGTTGTACCCCAAATATCTGAATGATTGATTACACTATCCAAATATCCAATTGCTTTTACTTGTTTATAGGCATTAACCAACGAAGTAGCATTGTCTCTATTTACGCATACATCTGGAGTAACAAACATAAATGTATCTTGGCATTGAGTACTACTCAAATTAAAACTATATTTGTATACATCCGTACTACCATCTTTGATGGTATACGCGTAGTATCCGTGTTTATTTGCATAAGAAAGATATGGGAACGGAGTAAGCGTGCTTGAATCTTTTCCATCGTATGCTGTGATATTACTAACTACGCCTTGTGATACAATCGTTCTGTCTGCAGCAGTTCTTTCACATCTTACAATTTCATATCTTTCTACTTCTTCTGGTAGGTTCTCTACAGTGAACTCAATACCAAGGGGTTTAGTAACTACAGATAAATTAGTACCATAATCACTATTACCACCAGATACAAAAGTTTCATATCCTGCATCTTGAGCAGATGGCATTCTAATATCACCAATCCAATGTACTGGAGAAGCTACACCTTGTGCATTATATAACACAATACCAAAGCGATACACTTCGTCTCTAGTATAACCAGTTACTTTTGACGCAATTTCAGGATCTTGATAATTAGGTATCCTCGAATTGGGCGACAAAGATATCGACTGGACAGTAGAAGATTTTTCATAATGTAATGTAAGATTAGATAGATTACGCTTACGTACATTGTGACAGAAATCTTCATTTGCTTTACCGTCTGTCAATGTTGATTCATCTTCTAGTAATTCTGTATTTACAAATCTATAAGAGACATTTAAACCTTTTCCGCCTTGTATATAGTTACCTTCTTCGTTTACTGTATATTTGTGGGCACTAGAATCTTGAAAGTTATATACGTTAATACAGTCAAACTCCTTTGGTACGTTAGCCATTTCGTCTTTGTCGGTTATTTCAAATGAAATAACAGCACCTGTTTTGTCACATATATTTACATAACCAGAAGGTTCACAACGATAAGCTCTTGCATCATACTCTACGTCCCAAGTACGCTCAGTAATGTTACCAGCAAACAATCTATTATCCTTACTTGCAATTACTTTAGATGTAAATAAATAACCAGTAAGCGCGTTAAATTCATCTATACTTAATTCTGATACTACTTGATTACCTTTATCTTCATATGTAATATCTAAACCAGATACAGGAATGTCATCAACAATAGAAATAATTGGTGTAGTATGTTTTGTTTTATAGTAAATAGAAATAATCCTGACTCTATCAAATCCAGACGAATAACCATTCAAAGTAAGCTTAACTGACTTATTAGTATTTACATTTTGTTGACTACCTATAGAACTAACATAATCTCCGCCACTAGTATCTGTCAAATAGATAAGATTCGTTAGTTGAGATAACACTGAAGCGGTTCCTCTAACATTAAATAATTGATAACAATATTGTATTGCACCAGACTTTAATGACCCTTGTCCAAAACCAGCAAATTGTAATGGAGGCAATATTGCAGTAGGAGTAATGCTGATACTACCAGGAGTTACGGTTTCATATGAATGCGCAGTGTCTATGTATAATACCTTCAATTCATTTACGCCATCTGTATAATATAACTTAACATTATCGTCGCTTTCCCATTGACACACGCTACTTAAAGAATAAAAACCATCTTCATTCTTTTGTATATTAAGTGGTTGATCTTTAATTACAGTACGTATATTTGGATATACTTTAGAATTAGTAAAATCAAACACATATATACTATAAAGATCTTTGCCTACAGTTTGTGTAAACAAAATGCACCAGTCTCTAATAGCTACAGTATGAATGATAATTTCATTATTCAATATACCATTTGTTTCACATTCCTCAAATCCTTCTATATTCTGTATTGCGCCAAATGAAGAACCAGCATTTGTCAATATACGTATATTTTCAGCATATAAATATTGTTTGTCTGTTAGTAATGAATAATCGAGATCCATATTCATACCACCAGAAAACGTATTTGTTTGTCTAGTATTGTTCATTTGCATTATAAATTATTTGTCTCTCACCAGTATGTGAATAGAAAGTATCGTGATCTCTATACTCTGGTACTATCTTATTCCAATTATTTTTTATAGATTCTAAGCCATCTTCGTTTGGCATTAATGCTTCTGCGTATGCTTGATTTCTATAAAAATTCCATGAGCGACGTATGTCATAATAATCCTCTCTATTTATTTGGCCATTTAATTTTTTAGGGTACATCAGCTTCATAAGAACATACCAATATATTGCTTCCTTGTATGAAGCTAAATCGGGCACTAATACATATCCTTCTTCATCTGTTGGTAAAGCACTATATGAAATCTTTAAATACCCGTCTCGTATATTCGTCATAATATATTCTGGTTTTACTGAGTATTGTAATCCTAAGCTAGGGTTTTCAGTACTCCAAGAAGTACTATCTACATTGTAGTTTTTATTGTTTACTAGATTAGTAACAATTGTACGAAGGTTTTGGTTTGTATTTAACAATTCCAAAGCCTTTGTCTTATCTACATTACCAATCATATCAATTACTAGGTTTACAATTACATCGTCGTGTACATACTTGTCATTGTTACAGCATGCTACATCGTCCCCCCATACTGCAAAAGATCCTGTTGCTTTACGCATTGGAAACCATGGACCACATTCATTAAATGAATAAGCTACTTGATGTAATTGATGTAAACAACAAGGAAGTTTAGCCTGATGGTTACAAATTGGGATAGTCGCTACTTTCTTTTCAAATTGAGTAACCGCACCAATCTTTTCAATGCTTTCACCAATCCATTCAATTACATCAGATATTCGTAGTTCTTCTTCTTTAATGTCTAAATCTGCAATTATTTTAGCAATTACTGATTTAATCGAAGTTAATTTCGTAATCATCTTATAATTCGTTATAATCTCTAATTTTATTTTTTAGTATTTGCGCTAAATGACGTTTGTTATCTCTTGTCATTACTAATTGATAATGCGTTTTATTGTGAGTGAGCATTACATGTTTATTCCAATATGCCCTATACTTAAATCCATTAGTGTGTTCATTAAGATGAAATATCATTTTACCATACTTCTTAGATGCGGCATAATCAATTCTTAAGCTTTTGCCACTATACTCCTTTGGTTTATGTTTTACAATTTGTAGAGTACCCATTCTACATGGTAACTTTATTTCTTTACCATTCTCAATCAGTTCATCACGTAGATATTTAAAGTATTCTGTTAATATCTCTCTAAACTTTTTATACTCTATTTGGTATAGAGGATTGTCATCTACATATTCACAATACGCTTTATAAAAGTCAGTAATCGTATAAGATTTATTTTTCATTCGTTTGTCTAACATCATTAGTACTATTGTTTGTTGTATCACTTGGCATCGAAAGCATTGTGCCTAATTCTCTTTTAAATATCATATCCTTAATTACAGGAATCATATTAGAAGGAACAGGATATGGAGTGTCATCTCTATCAAAACATTCGCCAGCGGCGGTAGGATCTTCAAGTATACCGTCAATACTTACATATTCTAAATGTTCAGGGCCAAGTATGTACAATCTATTTTGTTTAAGGTATGCAATGTAATCTTTACATGTATACTTTCTATTTACTTGATACTTTGCTTTTGTTTCAGTACCTAATTGTATTAGATTGCCAAACATATCTTTTACAGCCAACAACCCAGTACTATAATGCAGATCTATAAACTTTGGCAAAGTTTTATCTGATACATATTCATAACCTTTAGCACAAGTTGATACTTTAGAAATATGTAAAGGGTTTATTGTCTGTACATATGCAGGATTAACAGCTCTACCTTTATCTAAATCTTGTTTTATTAAAAATGATCTATACTGATGTATCCACAATTCTATCTGAATACGAGAAATGTTCTCACTTTCTGATAGATTGTTATTTCTTATTGTAAGAAGGATATCATCTATTATTGTGTTAAGTGAATTAAATACCATTTTAGATGTCTTTTATTTCTATTGTAATACTATCATTCTTTTTTGTTGCCTCTTCTAAAATAGAAAATAATTTGTTATATTCGTCTCTTGAACTGCTTATCCAGTCCTCTTTTGTACCATCCCATTTTCCGACCAATATACAACCAAGGCTATCTTTTGAAGAGTTTCCGGACAGATGGATTCTTATGCCAGAGAACCCTGGAATGTCGCATATTAGTGGCAACATTCTATTGAATCTATTACTATGATTAATTATTAATTTGTACGTACCGGTTGGTATACATGTTTCACCATACACTTTTAATTTCTTTATCTCTTCTAAACTCATAGAGCTTTTTAATCCTCTATCTTTATCTTCAAGTGTGTCACATATATATTTATTATCTATATAAAGTTCTCCAATAGTACAATTATTTGTTTTAAATATTCTACTTACAAGAATTTTCATTTCTGTCCTTTTTTATTTTCTTTATTATCTTACCTATTTTAAGCATTTCTTCAAATGAAAAGTTATTGTTTCTTGCTATATTACAATCATAACAGCAGGGAACAACATTGCCAATTTCATGTCCTCTACTATTGTCTATTCGATCTAAACCTATATTCTTTGTATCCCCACAGTATATACACTTACCGTTGTAGATTATATCTTCTAAATATTTTCTAGTAATAGTGGTTGTACATCCTCTCTTCTTATCTTTACACTTGTATGCAGATAACATTTTAGATATCTTGTTTTTTCTTTTTTGTTCTTCTTTTAATTCATAGATATCTTTTATTTCTTTCTTAGATACTCTAGGTTTACCAAACAATATCTCTTCACTTGTATAATTCTTACCTTTCGCGTATCGTTGCTGTAATGCTGCATAATTTATACCAAGTAATATACTCCACTCTTTCAGCGTCCTATTCTCACCTTTATATAATAGACGTTTATTAGAATATAAACCAGGCAATTGATCTTTAGTAAGCCACATAAAGTTAGTTTTACTAAAGGGTAAAGTGGTATCTTTTCTTCTAAATACACATCCTACTCTATATGTAGGTTGTACATCTTCAAAAAACTGTCTAAAACTATTCCAAGACTCACTATGACCAATATGTTTTCCTTTTTTAGTAAACATAAAGGCTCTCCATATATTATATAGTTTGGGATTCTTTTGTTTTAAATCTCCTATATAATCAGATCTTGTTTGCCAAGCATTTTTACAGCTTTCGATTCTTTTTAATTTGTCTTCTACGGTTTCTTTATGACCTATTATAAATCTACCTTTATTATCTCTACCTGCTGTCATATGTTATATATTTACGCTTGTTCTTTTTAATTCTCAACAAATCACCAGGTTTGTATTGTCCTTTAATCAATAATCTAAATAAACGATTACTACTTGTTTTAACATATCTTAACAAATTCTTTACATAATAAAGTTTAAAGTAAGAACTATACATAGTATAACCTATATACTTGATACTTCTGTTAAGAATATTACTTATTATGTTCTGCTTAGGTACAAATATTTCGGGCTTTGGTAATTGATAACGTTCGCTCAATGGGTAGAAATATTTCTTACCAAAATGTATAGCATTACAATGTTTTAACCATCCATAGTACGAACTAACTTTGCGTCTTACATAATCTCTATCTCTATTAGTTTTATTAAGTCTGTTTGCCAATCTCATCATTTTAATTTTAATACTTTTTCTAATTAAAGTATGAGTATGATAAAATCTGTAACCAACAAAATCAATGCTTCTAGACTCTACTGGGAATATTTGATAATTCTTTTTTAATTCAAGTTTTAGTTCTACATTTAAATACTTTTTTATTTTCTTTAATACCTTATGTAAAAACTTTTTAGACTTATGTAATATGACAATATCGTCGGCATATCTAAAATAATACTTTATTTTTAATACTTCTTTTAACCAATGATCAAAATAAGTAAGATAAAGGTTCGCAAGATATTGAGATAAATAATTACCAATAGGTACACCTTCGGCAGAATCTATAATTTCGTCCAATGTCGCAAGTAATTTTTTATCTTTTATTTTATATCTTATAATTGTTTTAAGTATGTCATGATCTATAGAAGGATAAAACTTTCGTATATCTAGTTTTAGACAATATTTTGTTTCATCTTTGTGTTTTCTTAATGTTTTCTTTAAATCTTTAGCAGCTGCATGAATTCCTTTATTTTTTCTACATGCATATGAATGATGTATAAGTACTTTTTCCCATATAGGTTCAAGTTGGTTCATTAATGCGTGGTGCGCGATTCTATCAGGGAAATATGGTAATTTATAAATTTCTCTTTCTTTTGGTTCGTATATTTTAAACACGAAATATTCTGATGTCTTGTATGTTAGATTTTCAAAGTCTTTTTGTAAACTTAAAAGATCTTCTTCAGCATGTTCATCGTGTTTGAGGATATCAGAATAATGTTTTTTATTTTTTCTAGCATTGTGATCTGCTAGTTCTAAATTACTGAATTCTGTAACTTTATCAAATATGTTACTTATTCGTTTCAAGTTGAAAAATCTTTTGCAGAGCGTTCGCATAAGCTACTAACACCGCGTTTTTATTAGTTATTTTTTGGCAAGAGCCAAGGTCAGACTGAAACCTAATTTTCATCGAAACCCATAATTGGTATTGGAACTAGTAACTGAATTATTCGAATTAACATAGGCTAAACCTGTATTAGAACTATTATTCGCATTACTGCTGTTTTTTATTCAGTCTAAACCCTTTTTTATTTCTATTTGCTTGCGTCTGTTCTAAATGTTAAACGAATCCCATAATCGGCATAGGAACCAGCAACCGAACAATCCGAAGCAACCCAGGCCAAACCCGCACTAGAACCACTAAGCGCACTACCGCCGATACGGCAAGAAGCCAAAAAATTATTGTCAACATTAGTATAGAAATAATCGCACAGCCCTGTAGTACTACTACCGCCAAGTTCTAAAGGAAACACTGTACCGTTAACTACTTTAGACGGATAACCGTTTGATCTCGGCAGTTGCCCTAAATTCTTATAATGCTCATTTATACTACTCGAATAGTATTTAGGATCTGTACAATACAAAATATCACTTGTACCTCCGTTATCGTCTTTCTTTATATCAAATAAAGCTCCATCTGTAATTTTGAATATATGCCCAAATGGATTTTCAATTCCTCTATATCTTGCTACTTTAACGGTAACTTCTTTAGTGTCGTAAGAAGCAGGCATAGTATAAACAACTTCACCAGATCCATTGCCAAGAGAATCAGAAGTACCACAAGGAATTACTGGATAATAACCGTTGAAGGTATTCCATTTATTGCTATCTAAAGTAGATACTCCTGAACCTAATCCACCTTGTTTACAACCATCTGCTGTTAACTTGTTATTAACTGCTAATTGAGAATTAGTAGAAGCATATTCAACAGTATAAAGAACCCATAATATATTATGTAAATACATATCATACACATTCCAAGAGTAAGCCCCATATATATTTCCAGATATATGTCTATTTCTAGCATAGGTTCTAGCGGCAGCTAAATTAATAGCAGTTGCTGGCTTTCCAAGCTGTGTATTTTCAGCATCGTCTAATGCTGCGTTATTGTTCCCGCCTCTAAACGCCGTAGAATTATTAACGACAGACGCCAACTTAATTTTATTACTAACGGTTCTATCCGTAGTAGCTTCATATGCACTAATATAACTCTTAGCAATTTTAGTAAATCCAGTTAATGGATGTTCTGATATCAAATATCCTTCTTTGAATCCTGTTACAAGTTTTAAATAGAATTCTGGAATTTCAATCATAACCATTCCATCGGTACCGTCTTTAACAATTGGAGAACCATCTTCATTCGCTGTCCAAGCATCATTAAAATAATGACTAACTGTACCATCGTCTTTTAATGTACATCCTCTCATCTTATTATGAATAGGTAAAGTACGATGTAATTGTAAATTACCAATTCTAACAAATGTTGGGTTTAAAGAATCTGTATCTCGTACTACACCATATGCGAGCATATCTTCCAACGTTTCATTTCCAAGCAATGCTACTTTATTCTTATCTTCTGTAGTATAATCTTCTGTAGACAATTGTTTACCACTAACTTTATCTACTTTAGTACTCAAGGCTGTTTTTGTAGCTGTAGAAATAGGTTTATTAGCGTCACTTGTGTTATCTACATTAGATAAACCAACTTGTGATTTAGTAACTTTATGCGGGTTACTTGTGCTTATCACATGCTTGTCGTAACCTTCAATCTTAGTGTTAGCTACTAAATCATAACCTGTCTTTTTATCTACTTTCTTACCAACATTAGTAATAACAGAATCTACTCTACCACTCTCCGTATTAAGATCTTGCTTAATTTTTGTAATATCTTTTTTTACATTCGTAGCGAATTGAGGATCATTATCCAATGCGTCACTGATCTCTTTCAAAGTATCTAACAGTTCTGGTGCATCCTCAGTAAGCATAGATACTTTATTTAAAGCTTCTGTAGCAATCTTTACTGCATTTTCTGAAGTAAGCTTTCTTTTGCCATAACTAATACTAGACAAATCGTCTATTAAACTATTTTCAATAATCATATTATAATATAAGTAAATTTTGTATCTTGTTTTTAATTGTATATCTAAAACTTAAAAAGTCTTCGTATCTGGTTTTATAACTTTCATCTTTAACCAAACCAATAATATAAGCGTGATAATCATTTACGAGTTTTAATTGCTGATTGATATCAAAGTTAGTATTGATAGTTTCTCTAATTATTTCATCATGATCTAATTTATCAGTATTAATGACAATTTGATCATACTCATAATAAACTTCTTCTTCATTTTCTGTTTGCTTTGTTTTCTTTTCTATATTATAGTTAAATACAAAAGTATTACTATCTAATTTTTGTATTACGCTTGGGTAATCATTACTTTGAGATTTCATATACGTATATAAAAAAAGGTTGACTAAAAGCCAACCTTGTGTTATTGATTTCTATAATTCTATTCCTTTTCAGGATTGTTATCTTCAGGACTAACAGCTTTAATGTTATGTAAAAGATCTTTTATTTCTTTTACTTCTGCTTTTAATTCTTCAAATTCTTTGAAATCGTTAGGCACATTGGTTGTTATGTCCGAATTTACATGAAGTAGTTTTAAGATGTCTTCGCATCTACGCATTTCTTCATCATACTTAGCCACGCTTTCTTTTTTGATCTTACAATCGTTATAAGATCTTTTTACCATGTCAATTATTTGTGTTTTATCTGTGGCTATAGTAAGACCAATATTACTATCGGTCATTATTGTCTTATCTTCAGATACTGACAGTTTCTTTTGTTCTCCGTCACAAGAAATTACTAAGTCTACTAATTTACGTCTGTTAGGCATAGGCATTTGAAATTGTGTAGAAGCCAATGGTTCATCGTATGGCATAGATACACTTACTACAGTACCTAAACTATAATTAGTATTCTTCTTAAATGTACCAGTAATCTCTAGTACATGAATGCTGTCACCTGATGTCAATTGTGAGAATGTCATATCTTTTTGATTTTAAAGATATGGGCAACTCGTAAAAGCTGCCCATACTTTGTTAATATAAAGCAGCTATGTTGTAGCTGGATAAGAATTGATCAGTTGATAATTATTTGTACATCTATTATAATATATCAAATATCTACCATTAATTAGTAATTCTGATGCTGTTACATCCTGTTGTAATCCATTCTTTAAAGTAGGATTTGTAGATGATTCTGCACCATCATTTAACGCTACAGGAAATTCTGCACTACCTGTAGGAGAAGACTGTCTAACGTCTAATAAGAAAATTCCTTCTTTTGGTAAGGAGAAAAATTCACATTCATTGACAGTGTATGTTACAACGTTTGATGCTGATTCAACACCTGTAGTACGTAACACAGGTATACCCATTAACGTATTAACTCTACGTCTGCGTGGAATGTTGTAAAATGGAAACGCATTGAATGGGTTTAACATAAAAGGACTAAACAAATTAAAAGGATACATAAATACCTCCTTTCTGTTTAGCAACCGCAATTGTTATAGCTTGATGGGTAACCGTATCTTTCAGCAGCAAATGTACCAGCAGCAGCACCCATTGCAGCAGCATTATAACAGCTTGAATTAACTGCAGTTATCTGTGGATAAGGTACAGATACCGTAGGCGGCATCTTACACTTAATACTATCTACTTCACCTTGTAATGCATTAACCTGAGTAAGAATAGGGTTAGTTACATTAGCAGTAATATACTGATTCTGTCTCAACTGTGATAACTCATTTGTCAACGAAGTATTAGCAGCGAGCAAGCTATTATATTTATCCTGACGATACATATTCTCAAAACCATCTATCTTAGCAATAATTGCATTTGTATTAGCTGTGTTAGCATCTCTCAATTGCAACGTGTTGTTGTTCATAGTATTCAACAAAGTGTTTGTTTGATTGCAAATTGCTAATTTGTCCTCATAAGACATCTTCGTTAAATTCAAATTAACAGCATCAATTGAGCGTTGTGTCGTGCAGCAACAATTAGCTAACTGACTAGCAAGGTTAGCATCACCAGAAGCAATAGCATTTATTACTCTCTCCGAAGAGTAACCTACTTGCCCTGCTACTTTATCAACAGAATTGTTAATTGCACAAATTGCTTGACTTATAGATTTTGAATCACAGTTAATTGCAGAGGCTAAACTATTAATAGCATCTTTGTTACCATTGATTGCTTGCATTAACAGATCAGTATTGTTATTATTATTACCCATAGCTGCAAGTCTAGCAAAATCAGCATTGGTTTCAGATTGGCCATTACGGCCCCACATACCATTACCGCCCCACATCCAGAACAAGATAATGATAAATATCCACCACCAACCACCATTGGCACCCATGCCATTATTGTTCATCATTGCTAACATTGCTGCAGGATCCATATTGCCCTTGCAAGAGTTTTGTAACATAGCAATAATACCTGGATCTATACCATTATTACGATCCTCTAAAATAATTCTATCACTGTCCATATTGATTAAATTTAAATATTGATTATTTACGTACAACGTATACAGCACCACGATTTGATAGTTCGCGTCTACCGCGTGGAGCATAACTATGAGAAGCATAACGAGGTTGTCTACGGCTCATCACAGGTTCATATTCATCTTCGTAATCATAGATGTATTCGTACTGCGGCTCATATTCTTCCTCTTCTTCTTCACAGTCTGACATAATTCTTTTGTAGTAATGCCACATCTTACCTGGCTCTATGTCCTTATCATTCATCCAAGCTTTTGCCAGTTCTGCAAAATGTCTAGTAGTAGGGTTACCTACTATATTTGCAAGAGCTTTATAAAAGTCTGAATAAATCATATTCATTGCTACAAACCAATCCCATTTATTAAACTTTGTACTGTTTAGATTTATACCATACTGGTTTGCAACTGACGTGGTATCTTCTACAGACCAATGAGGACCCGTTGTTCCATCCTCATTCTCCATCATAGAAACAGCTTCATAAGCTTGTTCCTCGTCAAAATGTAATTTATTCTTTTCTTTCTTGTACATAAACGTTTATTGATTAATAGTTTATATGCTGAAAATTATTGTATCTCTATTACTCTGGTATCAAGTACTTGAATAAGATCGTTAGAATTTATAATTTGATATTTGTTTATTTTGTCTTTTTTAAAATCAAAATGTATCAATCTTTGAAACCAATTTCTGTAATTATTTCTCCAGATCTTCTCAGTATATACAAACAGATCTTGTCTATTAAGTATTTCTAGAGTATGAGAAAGTATACTATCTCGCCGATTAATAGTGATCGTAGTTAAATCATTTGGCTTTAACTCTACAGTAAAATCAGTATCTTTAGTAGGTATGGTTATGTATGCAGTGTCTCTAATTACTGTGTTTGTACTAGCCGTTTGTTTTAACTGCTTATCTTTTATCTTCAACTCTTTTCTTTGTTTGTTTATTTCTTGAATAAGACTATCATTAGACGCTTTAAAGTCTTCTATAGTAAGCTTAAGTGTATTATTATTCTTATTACTGTTGTTTGCAATATTCTCCCAAGCAATTGAATTGTTAATCGCAATTTCTAACTCTTTATTAAGCTTTGAAACTTTACGATATAATAAAACATTACTAGATAATAAAATACCAACAATTATCATTAATAATTTAAACTTAAACATATTATTTAACTTTCTTAAGAACTTTCTGAACTTTAGGTAAATCTTCTCTATCAATTGTAATATCAAGATATTTCTCACCTTTAGTCTTAATAAACTTAGAGAATATTCTCCAAGGTCCTGTTGGATCTAATGTTTGTAAACTTTCTATAATAGACCACAATTCAACACCACACACAATACCAGCAAATGCTTCTACTAAGTGCATTTCAATTGAGGTTATTACTTCGGTATCCATAAGATGACAACATGTTATTACTAATACGGCATTTCCTAATTTACCTACTGTATTACGAAGTCTTCTAGACTCTAATTTATTGCCTTTAGATAGAGATACTTTTGTACCAAAAAAAGCATCAACTAATATAAACAAACACATTACTGTGATAGTCGACCATATGGGCGCAAAGTAAGAAGAGAACCATCCTGCAATTCCTGTGAAGAAGCAAGACATTAGCTTTACAGGACTACTGTTAAATAATTCTCTAATATAATTCATAGTACATGTATTTTGAGATGATAGAATAATGTTATTAATCGTATTGATCATGACTTACTGGGGTTAATAAATAAAAACGCTAACCAATATAACATAATATCTAAAAGATAATATGAAATATTAGTTAGCGCCTGAATACAGATATCTTTAATGATGCCATCTGTCATATGACTTTATTTCTGTATTACCATTAAATATTGTGTTTGATACATGAAGTAAGTATTGATTACTTAGTATGTGATATACTCTTTATGTTACTGATTTATAACGATATCTATTTATTAGTCTTTGCTAAATCTTTGACTACGTAAACGTATCGGATTTTATTATGTTGACACTTATTTATTGCCGAATCTCGCTAATGATTTAGGTCTAATGGCGGTTGTTTATAATTTTGTTAGTCTACCGTTACTAAAAGACCACTCATAGAATTATTAAGTCTAATTAATTTAGTGTCATTCACAGAAATAGTTATTGAATGTGTTGACGCCTTCCATTCGGAAGGAACTGTAATAGTAATATTAGATGTCCCTGCATTTGTAATAATTACGCGAGTTTCAGTACCTATTATTGGTAATGAATTAGCATAACCAAGACGAGCGTTTGAGGTTAATACTGCATCATACATTAAGTATTCGATACTCAATTGTGCAAGATCTCCTGCCGTAGTAATTTGTTTCCTTAAATACTTGAATAAATCTGGAAGACTAGAATATTCTCCACTATCTGTTAATACTTTAGTACCTTTGCCGTTTGCAATAAGACTAAGTTCATTTAATGTACCATTGTTTGCTATAGAAATAGCAGTACCCACGTTAGAGTCATCATAACAAGTAAACACGTAATTTCCATCTGATACTTTTTTTGTTGTTGAATCCACAGACATATGAAACGTACTGTTAATCAGTAAACCTCCAGCATAATTTAGAGTTCCTACTCCATTAACAAATATGTTATTATTAGATTTATTAATGCTCAGTTTAAAATCAATTATACCATTATTACAATAACAATTTTTTACAGTATCAGTAACAGTGATTACCTTTTCTAACTCTGTTATAAAAGTAGTAGCATCTGCATTAGGAAAATCAGTTGAGCTTGAAAATGTAACAACGATGTCCCATAAAGCATCAGCAAGTGCTGTATTAGTACCATTATCATTTGGTATTACATATTTTCCATTATTTGATAATAATTTATTACCGTCTCCAGAATTGTCAATTAACACAGAATACCAATTGTTAGTACACGCTTTTGTTTCACGATTGTAGATAATTTTATTATTTCCTGTACAATTAGTTCTTATAAAACATAATACAATCTCTGTAGTAGTTACAGTGACCTTTACAAAAATTACGTTAGTACTTGCACCATTAGGTATATATGTCTTTGTTGTACCTTCTGGTACATATTGTAATATAGTGTTTGCTAGTGACTCTGGAATTGATTTTGCGGACGAATAAAGAATAGATAACAAATTTAAATCGCGAGGTAACACCTCTATACCATTTGTTTTATCTATATACTTACTATCATTTACTTCAGTAGTACTATAAGGAGTTAATGCTGTACTAATCTTACTATCTACAGTAGTATCATTAACATAATTACTATCATTAGTTAATTGAGATGTCTTAGTTGCTGTCTCTTTGTATGTACCATCGTCAGATAAGAAAAGAGTACCATTACCAGTAGTGACGAATGTTATTTCATTAGGATCATCATTATTGTCACTTGTAAGAATAGATATATTACCATCACTAGTAGGCATGATTCTAACATTACTATACGTAGTAGTTTTATTTAAATCTGAAGCGATAGTTAATTTTACTGTTCCTGTATTCCATTCATCTTTAAGAAATAAAGTTATACGTAAATTATTTCCATATACGTCGCCAAGAATAGCTATAACAGACAACAATGAACTATTAAATGGTATAATTTTATGTTTATCATTTGCTATATAATTCTTAATAGTGTCATATTGTTCTTTTGTCACAGTTGTACCTGCATCCTGAAAGATACTTATTATTAAATCTCCAACAGTAGTATCTACTACTGCGGATTTATACGTGCCATCATCCGCTAAATACTTGTTTCCTGTACCTTTGGTTAATAATGATATTGTCTCTTGAATCGATCCAGTTTCATTTTCTGCCATGGCCAAAAGACCAATTTTTCCTTCTTCTGCTAATATATAATTACTTTTTGTAGCAATACTAACCTTTAAATCTGAAGTTATTTCAATAACATAACAATAAAAAATAGTTTCAACTGTACAAACAACTGCGATACTAATGGAATTAGTATCAACACCTCCTATAATATTTATTAACTGCACACCAGTTGTTCCTTTACTAAAAGGAATGTTTTTATTATCCTCTGTATTAGATGATAAATAATTATATATTGTATTATACTGTTCTTGTGTTACGGTTTCATTACCTAATACAGTAATTATCAAATCACCTACTGTAGTATCATAATCCATAGTACTTAAACCTTTACCAGCAACTGCATCTACTTTACTATCTAAAGCGTTAGCAATTATTTTATTCTGTACAGGATTAACAGACGTAGCAGATAATGTAGCATCTACAGAAGGAATGGTAGGTTTGTTCTTTATGAAAGCATCACCACTGGTTGCATTCCAATCTGCTTGTACATTCTTTTGTGCTCCAGTAGCAATACCTGATAACTTAGTCTTTTCTTCAGTAGTATAATCATTAGATGATAATACTTTACCTGTTACTTTGTCTACTTTACTATCTAATGCAGTAGTAACAACCTTATTCTGTATAGGGTTGACACTAGTAGCAGACAAAGAATCATCTACTGTTATTTCTGGAATAGTTACTTCTTCCCAAGCGTTATTCTTTCTTACATACTGTTTACTATCTGCTGTTGCATCACTTACAAACTTACTGTCATTTGTTAACTGACTTACTTTAGATGGAATGGTTGGCTTATTAAGAATCTCAGCAGCAGTACCAGCAGCAGCAGACCAATTAGGTTTAACATTTACTTGCGCGCCTGTTTCTATACCGCTTAATTTATTCTTCTCGCTTGTAGTATAATCATTAGTAGATAGTTGTTTGCCTGTTACTTTATCCACTTTATTGCTAATTGTACCTACTGCGGTTTTATCAGCAGCAGTATAATCATTGGTTGATAACTGTTTACCATTAACCTTATCTACTTTACCTGATACTGCTTCATATACTACTTTATTTTGTATAGGATTAGTACTAGTATTTGATAATACACTATCCACAGTAACTTCTGGAATACTGAGTTCCTCCCATTGCTTATTCTTTCTTACATAAGATTTATTGTCTGTAGCTACATCTTGTACATAACGATTATCATGATTGTGTGAATCTATTGTACCTGTTAATACTGTTTCTACAGCATGCTTAGTTAATTCTACTTCACCAGATGCAGAAACACCAGTATCTTCCCATTGACCTGTCTCATCATTATAAGTCCACCAAGTACCATTTTTTATGTATGGTGATTTACCATTATTACCTTTAAGAGCAGGTATCTCTGTAACATTACCATTGTTATCTCTAATCTTCAATACTGCCATTTTCGATAAGTGTTTGTTCGTTTAACTTTTGTTCTTTTTGCAAAGAAAGAATATGTTCCTCACATTTATTTATAATACTACGAGCTTCAGCACGTCTACTTCTTGTTTCTGCATCCATTGGTTCTCCACCATCTAATTCTCGTAATAATTTATAATCTGTATCATTCAAATAGTTCTTTTGTATTTGTATGATACTATATTCTTCATTTATTAATTGTTCGTAATTCTTCATAATCCGATGGTTTTAATCGAGTTCAAAACGGGCCACAGCCGACACCGCCACCCGAGCCCTACAGCAGTTGTAGCCGCAAATGCCGCTGCTGCTCGCGTACCACGCGTAGTTGATGCTGTAACGGCCGCACGACCAACGGCTGCCGGTGCTGCTGATCTGCGTCCACGTCTTTCGCTTGCCGAGGGCTACGTTTACAGGGTCGAGCGGCTGATTCGTTCCTCTCGTGATGTCTCTCATCAACTGTGCGAGCTCGCTTAGGCTCGGCTGATGAAACGTGCCTGGTCCATAACCCTCCACGCCGCTGTCGTATGCGTTCGCCCATACGGCGCAGGGATACGCATCCGTCTCAACGCCTCTTACTAACAGTTTCTTCGCAAGCAGCTTATCGGCGATCCCTTTTCCGTCCCTGTAACGCATGATACCAACACCTCTGTCAGGCTCTACAGGTCGCACCATGCAAGCGTCAAGGTAATCGTCATAGGTCGAAAAATGCTCTCTCAAACCATCGCCTAATTCGCCCTCGTAATACGCTCGCGAACAAGGGTAGGTGGCGAAGAGTTTCGTCACGCCGTCCATTCTCGTTGTCGGATTATTGTTCGCATTTGTATTATTCTCAGCCCATTCTTTCAGTCTCGCTCGGCAAATACCGTTATAAGACGTGCGTTGGAATACCTGATTGCGTGTGATAGCCACCGTGCTGTCGGCCAGCTCATCGCCTACACGTTTGCGCAGAGTGCAACCCGCGATCGTGCAGGTATCCTCGTAAACATCGTAGGTCGATAGCTGTAAGATCGCGGTCTCTCCCTCCATATATGCCTCCCATTTGGGGGCATTGGCCCCCAGCCAAGCGTTCAGCTGTGTGACAAACTCCGATTTTGTCCCGTCCGTTTTCGTGTAGTCGAAGTTTCCTACCACGGCATTATGCAGTTTCACCTCGCATGCCATAGAGTCGCTCGGGATCGTCTCGATCTCGAAGTCACAAGCCACGGACCACGGAAATGTCTTATTATTGACTCCAGCTACCACGTCAAATAGTCTACCATGAACATCATATACAACACCTACAGCTTGTTGCTTATTAATAAACTCTTCTGTAGCATCTGCTCCAGATACAAATCTTTTCTTTCCATCAACGATAATAAATATATCACCAACAGAAGGATATAATTTAACTGTATTCATATTAATTTAAAACTTTATAAGATGAAACATTAGCAACATCTGTTGCCATATACACTTTACCACTCTTTGTATCTATATACATTTGCCCTACAAAATCTGGTGCTGTAGTTGGAGCACTACTTTCAATCTTAACAAACGGACAACCGCATATCTTTGGTATATTAATAACATCAATACTTTCTGCAGTTAGATTACCACAACGATCTACATTAATCGCTAGCATACTTTCCTCTAATTGATGTATATCTTGTGCATAATCTATAGTATCACCAGTAGGATCTATTTGCACATTATAACCATCAGGCATATCCCCAGATCCTACATACACACCACTAACTCCTTTAGCTAACGTAGCTGTCTTTACATACTTATCTGAAGCTTCATTGAATGTTTGCCAATAACCATCTTCAGTAATTGAAGGAGGGTTGTCTGCATGCTTCTTTGCTCTATTTGCTTGAGTGTTTGCATTTGATGCTGCAGTATTAGCTGAACTTGTTGCTGCGTTAGCTTTAGTAGTAGCAGTATTAGCATTACTAGTAGCTGTATTTGCTTTATTCGTTGCTTCTGTAGCTGCAGTAGTTGCGGCAATTGCATCGTCTTTAGCTATAATAGTTGCTTCTTTAGCCGCGTTAGTATCTGATATAGCTTTATTTGTTCTATCCTCTCTAGACTTCTCTTGCTGTACTCTAGTAGCTTCTTGTGTTTTTCTAGTCTCTTCAGCTTGTGTTACAGTCTGTTCTAATTTCCTTAAATCTGAAGTAGCAGTATTAGCTGTACTAGCTGCCGTAGTTGCAGAATTAGCAGCATTGTTAGCTTTAGTGGTAGCTACTTCAGCATTTGCTTTTGCTGTATTAACTTCATTTATAGTATTAGTAAATGTAGTAGTTCTATTACTTTCTGCAGTCTCTCTAGCTGTTTCATTCTTCTTTCTTGTAGCTTCACTTGATTGTCTAGCAGATTCATTACTAACTCTAGTAGATTCTGTAGATACTCTAGTATTCTCGTTAGTAACTCTTATTTCTTCTGCATCACTAACCTCTTTAGCTAATGCTCTAGTTTCATTAATAACTTTGAGTGCTTCTGCTGCGGCATCTGTTGCTGGTTTACCAAGTGAATTAACCCAATCCTTTTCAGAACCAACAAAACCATTTGCTACTGCAATCTCATAAGCAGATTGACCTTGTATACCTTGGCTACCAGATAGATCACCAACCAATGACCACGTAGTGCTAGTTTTAACAAACAACTTAGAATCGTCAGGATCTTCAACATTCCCAGTATTAATCCATACGAATTCACCAACTTCTACATCTGTAGTATTATGATCTGTATACATCTTAGCAACAGATGGATAGATCTTCATTATCTTGAATGATTTACCGTTGGCTCTAATGTTGGTATTTACATATGTTTTACTATCAAAATCATACTTATACCAATAATTGTCAACAATCTTCATTGGGTTATCATTCAACTCATTAGATTTTGATATAGCTTGGTTAGCTTTGTCAACCGCTTCATTTGCCGCAGCAAGACTATTATTTACATTCTTAATTACTTCTTCAGAATCTTTTATTACTTGCTCTGCTTTATTCGCAGCATCAATAGCAGGCTGTTTAAGAGATTGGATCCATTCTTCTTCAGTACCAACAAAACCTTGTTTCTTAGCTAAATCGTAAGCAGTCAAACCTTTTGCTATTATACCTGTATCTACGTATTTACAAGTTAATGAGTCATATATAAACCAATTTCCATTATCGTCTACATAAGGATTTTTACCTACTGCATTTATTCCAGTATCTCTATTATCTATAAACCAATTATTATTTGGCCCTATGTATGGAGCAACAGCATCATCACTAGTAGCATCAGTAAGTTTAACCCATTGCTTTGTATCAGAGTTAAATACTTTTATTACTTTACCTTTTGAATTTGCTCCCAAGTCTACCCAGTACCCAACTTCATCAGAATTAGGTACTGTACGACTCGCATAGAATTCATAATGTGTTCCGTGTTTTAACATACTATTCTATATATGGGTTATTGTTTTCTATTTCTTTTACTTTTGTCATCCACTGTGAAAATGCTTCTTTCGCTTTTTCTTCTAAACCCTGTGCAGAATATTTTACGAAAGACATATATAAAGGATCCGAATCTCTCTTATAAAGTATTTCACGAGTTTTACTAATCTCTGTATTCTTGTCTTCACGAATCTTAGCTTTTTCTTCATCTGTATATTCTAACATATAAAAGAGATGGTATAAGTCTGCATCTTCATGAGTCTTATAGAACTCTATTTGATCTTCACTGGCTAACATGTGCTTACCAAGAAGTAATTCTTCATATGATGTAGTAAGGTTTTCTGGTAATATCGAATTATACCAATCTTGAGTACATTCTACAATACCTCGTGCATCAAATACATATACTTTGTTTTCCATATTAATAAGATAAAATTATTATATCAATTGCGGCAGCTTTGTCAGGAGTATGCGGGTTATTGTCTGTGTCTTTAAGCAACATTGTACACGTATTGGCGCTCATAGAAGTAAGACCAGAAGATCCAATAAATCCTCCAGTGTCGCCATAACGCTTTGCTCCAATTGCATAACAGATGTAATTCATTGTATTTATATTTGTGTGTACAATCGTAAGTACGCCAGTGCTCCCTTTTTGTATATTAGTAATTTTTTTACCACCTGTTGAATATAATTCTTGTAATACGGTTCCATTATAATGGTAAATACAAACAACACCAGGAGCTTTCCAGTTATCCATGTTAGCAACACTTAAAGAATTACAAGTTATATTACCTGTAATTTCAGCATTAGCCGCTTTTAGATAACCGTTGCTAGTTACATAAAATGGTGTATTAAATGTTCCATCATCATTCTTAGTTCTTTCACCGCCTGCCCAAAATCTAACATAACCTCCGTTAAGCAAAGAGCCTGTATCTCTTCTGCCAGATATACCCGCCAATCCACCTTGATTTCTATCGCCTACCAGTATTGTGCCTGTACCATACATTCGTATATGTCCTTTATCGCTAGGTTTACCAGTATCAGTATCAAATCCTGGATTTGTGGTTGTATTGTCTCCAACAGATAAAAACGGATACGCTGAGAAATCACCTACGTTACCACTCATACCAACAGAATCATTGACAGACTTCATATATCCGTTATTAAATATCCATCCACCAATTGTTGCATCCTTAGCAAACAGTAGCCCTGTTGCAATATTTTCAAACGAATTAAATGATTTCCATTCACTACCTACCCAGGAAGTACTAGTCTGACCTTTAGATGCTACCATATAGTACAATATTGTTGTGCCTGATGTTTTTTGTACTACATCTCTAGTATTTGTATTATTATCCCAATAATATCTATTACCAGATCTATATTCTCCTCTAAAATTTAAAGACGGTCCTTGCATACCTTGTGGTCCAGGATTACCAGGAGCGCCTTGTGGCCCTTGAGCACCATCTACACCATCTGTACCATCTACTCCATCTCTACCAGAGATCTTGTATGGAGTTGACCAATAATAGCCGTCACTACGTACAACGATACTACCGTTATCATCAATTGTACCATTACTCGCCCAAGTAGCATAGCTAGTGCTATACGTAGGATCTAATGTCCAAGAATCACCATATACAGGCCGAGTAGTATATACAGGTCTAGCTGGTGTAGAATTTGTATTACGATATATAGTAATATTAGAACCACCTTTTGTACCATCCTGTCCTTTCTTTGTCTTTGTTACTACAAAGTCTACAGTATCTACTACATCACCATTATATATAAAGGATACAGCGGCAACTGCAATATCTATATCACCACTCATTCTGGTGCACTTTATAGACTTTGCTTGATTGTCCAATAGAAAGTCTGCTTTACCACTGCCTACAGTAACATTAAAATTTAATGTATAATCAGTAATGTCGTTTGATCCATATTTCAATTTACTATTTGAAGTCGCTGCAGTATAATCGGTTACATATCCTGTATGATCTGCTACAACAGAAGTACTTTCATTCTGCAGTGTTGCTCTGTATGCTGTATCGCCATCATATATCTTATTTATAGTAATAAAGTCACTATATTCTTCAGTATCATTTGATGCTACACATTTAAAGCTAACTTCTTTACGATCCTGTGAGAAATAAACACCATTAGGATATACAGTCAATGTTTTATTTGTTTCACCTACTAGTTTTTGCCAATCATATGCACCAGCAACAGACCAATACCATTGATAATTAGAGCCTAAGATATTAAACGCTTCAGCAGATAAAGTAATGCTTGCTGGGTTACATACTTGGTTACCCTTGGAATCAAAAGAATAATGGAAATACTGTTCTCCACTTAGATATACATACTTTGCATCTTCACCATTAAAACCATCGTCTCCGTCTGCAGTACTATTAATATACCAACTCTTATTTATGGTCATACCGTCTACTAAAGTAATAGAAAGATCAATTACAGCAAAAGAAGAGTTTAAACTTTGTAATGTTACTTTATTGTTTGTTACTGTTGTCGTTGCTGTACCTTGTGTAGTAGTAGCAGTTATGTTTGTTATATCAATTGGTATTGCTCCTTTATATGCAAATACATTAGTAAATGCACTAGATAAATCTACTTTTGAAGTACCAGTACTATAATATGGTATTGTTACATTATAGTTATCAAGATCTATATAATAACCATCTTCTCCTTCTAGACCGTTAGCTATTTTTGCTATCTGTACTTCATCATAATATTGACTACCATCACTATTGGTAACAGTACAACGTATGATTAAAGTCTTTGTGTCAGATGGTATATTCGATGGTCTTAATGCTAAATATTTACTTTGAGATATAATAGTGTCCGAACCATCCATTAGTTTCCATTCATACGTAGGATCAGTCATACCATAAACATTAGCAAGTAGACTTAATTCTGATGGAGTAGGATCACCAGTAAATGTAGTATCATTATATACGAATATACGAGGGCCTGTAATCTCTACCCATTTGGCTACATCGTCACTTGGTTTACCTGTTTCACCTTTAGATACCTGCTTTTGCCAATCGTCTTCATTGTCTACTGGTTCTTTAGTAGTGCTATTAGGATTCATACATATCCATAGAGAACCTTTATGAGTTACTTGGTCATAATAATTATACGTATTACCTTGAACCCAAACACCTTTGTACACTGGGATTCTTACAATTCCTGTATCAGATGTTTGATATATAGTACCAACGAACTTTGTTTGATTTCCGCCAATTACTACTCTTTCTCTAACAACTCCTTCTGAGTCAGCTAAAGTAAATTCATCAATATTCTTATAGAAAGCAATCCTTGGTGCATTCTCACCTTTAGTGCTAATAAATATTGCGTTGCGTCTACTGTCCATCTGCGCATTATACTCAGAATCAGCTTCAATCATATGACCCAATTGCAATATATTATCTCCCACTTCAGGTATCGCACTACCTGCTTCGCATACATCTAAAGACAGATCAATATAGTTTTCTCCTGTACCATTTACTTTACGCCAGTAACGTTTAACATTGTTACCATCAAACTTCTGGCAAATAGCCATATCGTTCTTATAGAATTGATTATACTTTGTGCCATTTCCATTATCAAAGAAACATCTATAACAATCATCCAAACGCTGTACTTCAGTGCATTTCATGTCTGCAAGAGATACTAAGATATCACCACCAACAGCTTTAATTTCATTGATTGTAAGCTCATTGACTGTCATATTACCTCTAACAAACAAATTATCTAATTCTAGATTCCATTTAGAATTATATGGGTATAAACTGGCACCTTGTCCATCCCAACCTGATCTAAATGTTTCACCCGCTTGTATACCTTTAGTAAAGGTAATTCTACCATCTGCAGTATCTCCATGCTTGGACAAATAGTCCTTCTTTACTTTTAAAGATGTATATAAAGTACCGTCTGAAGCAGCAGTAGATTCTGTAGACTTAATTACAGGTAATGCACCAGAACTATCTGCAACAGCTTCAATTTGATTTTCAAGCTTAGACAAAGCTTGATTTAACGAATCTGAAGTGTTTAATGCTGAAGCGTCTGTACCTTTTCTATATCCTGTTAATGGAGTAATCGTAGCACTACTTTGAGTATGATAACCTGGTATACTACCTGACCCTTCGCCTTTAGATATTGTTTCAGCTAATGCTGTAATAGTATTTTCGGCCACAGTAAGACGATTTGTAGCATCGCCCAATTGATCTAATGTAGATCTATTGTCAATGTCATCTATCCATTCTTGTACTGTATTATCTACTCTACTTATATCTTTATTATGCTTATCATCTAAAGTGTTAATACGTGTATTTAGAGTATCATAATACTCGTTTGTAGTATCCGTTACATTTTTTACAGATGCATTTAATTGATCTACTTCAGATTCCATGCGGTTGCTAAGGTTTCCGCAAGTCGTATTAATAAGATCGTATGAGGCTGCACCAACTTCACTAAGTTCTGATTTTGTAGCAAATTCTTTATTAAGCTCTGTTGTTAAAGTAGAGTAAGTAGCATTACGGTTTTCACCATCTTGTACAAGAGTTATTATATCATGATCCTGTATATTATTTGTTAGATTAAATTGTGATATCTTCTTATTCATATTACTCTTGTATTATATTGTTTTCTGTTTCTGTTAATATACAGTTATTATCTATCTGTTTTTCAGGATAGAAATTAATTTCTTTCTTAAGACAATTTATATAACCTTCGATTCGTGCAATATTATCTTCTGTAATTAATGTATCATTTTCAGTAAGATTGGATTTCATGTAATGTAGTACATTGTTTAAATGTTGTACTAATACAAGATTAGTAATAGATACTCTATCTAGTTTTGCACTACACTTTATATGATCATTAATTAACTTCCCAGTATTATTTACATAATTGACAGTATCCATTTTCACAACATTTACAGTTATTAATATTGCAATTACAGGTCTTCATGTCTAATAGATTTAATATTTCATCATAATACTTTGCAGCATCTTCTTGTAAGTCTAATTCAATGGCGTTCTCATATAGTGTCTTCTTAAACAAGAACAACATTAATTTGTCCTTCATGCGACCATCTAAACAAGTATTACAGTATGATGTAAGCAGTTTTAATTCTGCGTAATATAAACTATTTGTAAGTTCCATAATTGTTAAAATAAAAAAAGGGGAAAGGGATATTACTCCCAATCCCCTTTATTTGGTTAAAATCGTGATTTAAGCAATAGACATAAACGCCTTCAAAGCAGTAAACATATTAGAACTAGCTAAAGCGCCAGAAGTAACATACAGTTCACAAGCAAGCGGCGTATTCTTGATATACTGATTATCATTACTGAGATACTTATTCTGCCACTCAATAGTAAGTGTATCATAAGTGGCGTTCAAATCTGAACGGAACTCAGGAGCGATATACGGATAGATACCGTTGGCTCTATGAGTGATACCTCTGTAACCCATTGCTTCGTTCTCACGATCACGAACAATCTTAGCGTTACCCTTACCACGAGTACCCTGAGTCTTAGCGATCGTAATATTGTCAATAGGATACATTACATTACTCAAGAGACCAGAAGGAATTGTGGTCCACATTACAGCGTCCACACTAACTTGGCTATACAGAGTGTCCAACATAATGCCCTCATTGTACGGCATTTCCTTAGCCGTCAACGTAAGAACTGCCTCAGAACTAGTAGCTACCACTCTGGCTTCCTTATGCTTATTGATCTTATTCTTAAATGAATTAATCAAATCAGTAGGATTCGTAGTTTTTGCAATTACCTCATAAGTATGAGTAAACTGTCCTGGATGTTCATAGATATCATTATAAATCAGGCGCAGGACGTAGCGATGACCTACTTCCGGAGTAACTGTTGTTGCAGTGATAACGATCTTATCCTCTGCCGGAGCAACATACTCAGACAATACCATGTGAGGGTGAGAACCCTTCTGAATCGGCATTGAAAAATTTATAATTGATTTCTGACTCTTGGTACCATCCTGAGCGTACACATCTTCTTTACCTTGGCATACACCAATATACAAAGCTTGTGCCTTCTTAGCTGTATCCTCGTCCTTAATTATCTGACGGTTCTCGTCAAACAAAGCTACCTGGCCGTCAGTCAATGCGTCGACCGTAGTATATGATACAGGGATATTCGTACCAATAAGTACTGTATTTACATGATTAAGCATAGTTTTATTTGTTTTAAAAAGTTAAACTTATTTAGACGTCTAGTTTAACTGCATTTAGTTCTTCTACTTTCGTTTCCGATTTCCTCGTCAAACTAAACTAGATTTATACTACTCCATTAAATTAACTTCATTAGTATAAGTTTGATATCGTGGGTTAGCCTTATTTTCCAAATACAACTCGGCTGCTAACTTAACTATTTCTAGGTGGGTTGCACTTGGCATATCAGTGTATTCACTGAACGGCGTTTCTGTAAGACTAATTTTATTTGGCATCCTTAAGTATGTAAGGATGTAATTTCTTATATTATAATTACCATCAGTATAGAGATGTACTTCTTTTCCTTCAAATAGTCTTAAAGGCCTAGCATTTGTACCATGTAATCTATACTCTGATAAACTATTCTGTTTCTGTCTATCAATGTTTTCTACTGTTGCTTCTAGTATATCTACGTTTTTAGTTCTCGGTTGCCCACTAGGACCAACAGGCCAACATGGATTATTACTAAATATAACAGCCGTTTCACCTAAGGTAAACATATAATTATCTGGTAATACCAGAGTATACTCTTCAGGATATGTATCAAAAGAATATGTTTTTCTAGTTACTAATGTTCTTAGATCATCAATTCTTTTTTGATCTTGTTCAAATCCTTTCAGTTTATAATTGATACCAGAATAACGAGTTTTAATAAACTTATCTAAACCTGCCATTAACCAATACTCAATATCTGAAGTAGTAGGTTTCTCTAAGTTATTATCAAGTTTATCTATTTCTAACTCAAAGGCTTCTTGTAATTCTACGTATTTCATTATTCATTTTGGTTTTTAGGTTCTTCACTGGTAGAAGGTTGTTTGGCTTGTAACCTATATCTACCTTCATTGATAAACATGTTTACGGCTAAATCGACAATTTCACTATGAACAGATTCAGGTAGTTCACATTTCGAAGCACCGTCTATTGTATTAAACCTTATTGGTTTTCTATAATATGTGAGAATCACACTATTTAACTTAGTGTAACTATCTGTAGCAACAGTAAGATACATAGATTTAGTAGTACTATCGGATACCAACGCAACTGCTGGTTTTCTAATTATGGGCTTATTGTAAGCCGTATTAATAAAATTACCAAGATCTCTGTACTTAATAAGTTGATTATCTACTTTAGTTATATCTTTATATTGTTTGTAAGTACCTGTTACTTTACTAAAAGAATGTACATACAAAAAGTATTTGTCGGTTTCACCGTCGGGTAACTTAAATCTAGCAAATCCATTTACCGTAGCACCTGTAGATGTTAATTCTTTTTCTACTAATAAACTCTTTAAAGAGTCTGCATTTCTAGTATACGAATTTGTTTCAACTTCAAGTTGATCGTCGCCTATGTAATTCATCATTACATAACGATCTTGTGCTTCGTTCAATATAGAAAATAACAAGTTTGAACTTGGTTTTTCATTTGCTATAAGATTAGGATCAATTAATTGAATCCTTCTCTCCATTTCAATTTGCATTTGTTTCGCGTCCATTTTTATTCACTATATTGAGCCACATGCTGTGGGTGAGTTTGACTTCTAGGTGATTCAATATTTTCTAACGCCATGTCTGCAGCTAATTTGATCACTTCGTATTGCATATACTCTGGTATTTCGTCCAACGTTGAAGTAATATCTTTACAAGAGATCTTTCTTGGATATGCAAGATATGTAAGATCTAATGTATATGGCCCTGTCATTAAATCTCTATCAACATAAACGATTAGTTTATTGTCTTCTAGAGTTGCTACAGGACTTTCTATCCAAGGCTTATTGTTGTATGTTTCAATGAACCCTTGTGCTTGTGCATGACTAACAGGCGTAATTGTCGCAAGTTTATTATTACCAAAATGTAACACACCAGATATAAAGTACATACGCTTGTCCTGAGTTATATTGCCATAAACAATACTAGATTTAAAGTTATTCATAGTAAGTTTATTACTTTCAGTTTCACTAAGTAATGTTATTCCTTTATCTGTTTTTACTAATCCTTCAAGATCGGATAATCTTTTTAAATTAGTTTCAAATGGAGATTTTAGTATGTTATTACCAGTAAATTTTGTTGCTATCTTACTTAAGTATGCAGTATACAGCCAATAATCAATTTCCTCAGGTAAGAAAGAAGGGCAACCAGACATACCAACATTAACGGCATTCTTGTCGGCTTCAATCTTAAATGCTATATGTGCTTCAGTTACTGTCATGTTATTTAGATTCTATTTCATTCATAATAGTTATTTTCAAGTCTTGATTCTTCTTATCATCAAGGTTTGAAATTGCATCTTCTAAGCTTCTTCCAATCACATCAGTACCATAATAATATACATTCTTTGACTTACGAATCACATTCTTAGAAACTGCCGATTCAATAATATACTGCGTATCTCTTACTTTGTTATTAACCCAAGTAAGGAAATATCTTTCTGGATTCTTTTCAATAATATCAAACAAACTACTTTCAATAAGCTCACCACTGATATTATCTGACTTTCTTCCAAACAAACGTAAACATTTACGCATTTCATCAAGAGTCATCTTGTTAAACTCAGCAAATGCCTCGCGTTTTCTCTTATTCTTTTTATTAGCCTCTTCGGCTTCATATTCTTGATTTACTAGTACATAATCGTTAGTAGGCTTAATATTATTAATACCGTTTGCTACACGTTTATGACTCTTCAAGAAGAACCAAGCCAGTTTATCTTCAGGTCTATTAGTGTCTAACACTTTGTCTCTTGCACCTAAAGCGATAGCATAAGTTTGCCAAAATGGACTTTGCGGTGAGAGATAACCTTCTTCATAACCTATCTCTTTTTCTAAATTTCTAGCATCTTCTTGTGTAAGCCCAGTATAAACGCTACCAGATCTTGTAAGATATGTACCAATATAGTCTTTACAATTCTTATACTTTGCTATTCCAGCCCAGGGGTTATTGCGGGCGAATTTTAATACTACTTCCATATTCTATTAGTTTTAAATTCATTTAGTATGGGTATTGCTACCCATACTATAGAATTTATATTTTTTATCACATGCTGTGGGGATTACTCGCAATCCAGAATCAATTCTCCACATGCTCTAGGATCACGAATCATGATACCCATTTCACCGAGCATATGTACTGCATAACCATCCTTAGCGTTACTACGTACGGTAGAAGCATTCTTACCATAACCTACGCCAGGAGCTACAGAACCTGAAGTATTCCAGATTACCATCTCACGATCTTTACGTACCACCTTAACGATGTTTGCCTGACCATCACGACGACCAAGATCCAAGAAAGTCATACGATAAGATTCAATAGGCTTACCTGTAACAGGGTGAAGCTTACGGTTATAAGTTGTATCATCATACAACGGGAAGTGCTTCAATGTCAACTCGATACCATTTGTCATCTTATAAGTTACAAACTGGCCACCCAAAACCAACGCCTGACCAGAACCACTGATGAACTTAGTATCAATCAAGTTCATTGTTGCTGCCTTCTCCTTCAAAATACGGTCAAATTCACGCATGCCCATCTCTCCAGTCAAAGCGACAAACTTACGCTCATTGGTACCCAAGATATTATAAGACAAATCAAACAAGAAATCCTCAATCAACTCAGGAGTCAATTCAGTATAATATCTACGATTTGACGGAGCAATCTGCTGCAACAAACCAGCAGGGATATAAACCGGGCGTCCGTTCGTACCCAGCAAAGATGTAGAACCATCCTTATTTACATTACTCTTAGAGTAAACCATCATACGCTCGCATCTCTTAGACCATTCACGCAAAGCTTTCCATTCCTGATAATCTGACCACAAATAAGAAGTCTTACCAGTCTTAGGATCCTTCAATGCAATCCACAGTACAGTAGAATACGCTGTACCAGTGATATCATAATCCAAACGAGTAGTAAACAAATAGTTTCTCATCTTAAAATGAGTATTATAGTTCAGGATATCGCCCTCTTCACTATACTCTTCGTAAGCTGAAGCCAAACGAGATACCTGACGACCAGCAAGCAACAGGTTGCCAGGGATATATGAATTAGACTGTCCATCAGCAACGAAACAGGTATAAACCCATTCGTTACCATCCTGATACGGAGCACCAGAAACACGTACTTGATACTCTCTATCATCAAATTCCAAAATTGCACCAGGCTTTTTATTCACACGGAGTCGTTAATTCCGTATCGCTAGTAATACTAGCAGCTACATCTTTCAATGTAGAATTGACTATATCACAATCCTTAAAAGGATTTTCAGTACTTCGAATCACTTGATTCTACATCCTGGTTAGGGATTAGTCGATGAACCTTCAAATATTCAGAATCCACTCTTAAACCTTTAAAAATCCCTTGCTTTACATAAGCTCCTGTGTTTGCATATTTTACAATAATTGCTTTAAAATTCTTTGCAGTGCAATGAAATTGTTTTGCTACATTATTTATTCCAATTATTGTAAAGGCCTTACCATTATAAACATTTGTAAATGTGTATGCTTTATAAGTCCCAGGATTTTTAAAATTACAATGATTATAAGAATGTAGGGTGTTTTCATAATTAGTAGTCCATTCTAAATTTTCTACTATATCGTTCTGACGATTATAATCTTTGTGATTTACTTCAGATTTATTTTCTGGATTTTCTATAAAAGTTTCTGCTACTAATCTTGCAACTCTATATTCTCTACGAATATTATCATTACATAAACAAACTCTTTTATATCCATCCATTGACAATCTTGGTTTTAAATAAGTGTTTCTTCTTAAAGAATACACTTGGCCATCACTAGTTATTTCGTACAGCCCTTCCCATCCTTTAATGGATTTTCTTTCTATTTGCTCGGCTGCTGATTGTCCATTTTTAACTTTCGTTTCCATATATTTATATTTTACTCTTGGGTTTAAATATCTTTAGGAGTTTCCAGCAATTCTCTGAATTATTCGATATACGTTACCGTATAAAGCGGCCTCTTAGCGGTGCAACGCTAAATAACCGAACCACTTATCTTCGAGCCACAACTGAATCGGGGTATTACCCAAACCAGCCATAATTGTATCTGCATTATCTGCAGTAATTTCTTGACCGTTCCACTTAGCAGAACGAATTGTAACAGCACGATCGCTGTCAATCATTACAGACCATTCGTAATCTCTTTGGTCAATTGTCATCACATTTCCCAGACCGCCAGTGATAGCGTCCAATGAAGTACTATATCCGTCATCCTTTGTACCAAATACATAAGAGATAACACGAGTAACTTCGAAAGGTCTAGTCAACATAGCATTGCTGATCATATTTTCATCTACGCCAATCTTCAATACGATTCGTTAGATCGTACCCGTCTTGCGACTGCTCCTATCTTTCGACAAGAGATGAGGTCATATCTTCACCTACGTGAGGTGTCTACTGCTTCGGATCACTTGATCCTACACCGTTGATAGCGGTTGACCGTCGAACTTCCAAGTTAATGATATCTACTTTTAAACCTTTCAATATTCCTTTTTTTATATAATCACCTGTATTTGCGTATTTATATATTATACCAGAATTCGCTGCAGTAATATGCAGCTGTTTCATCATTTGTTTAAATCCAATTATTGTAAAAGATTTATTACTAAACACATTCGTAAAAATATAAGCTTTTCTAGTTTGTTTATAAATACAATCATATTTACCAGCATCTCTTGAATACTTTATATTATCGTATCTATTACACCATTCTAAATTTTCTACAAAATTGTTAAGTCTGTCAAAATCTTTATGATTTACTTCAGGCAAATCATCTGGATTATCTAAGTAAGTCATAGCAATTAATCTATGTACTTTATAAGAATATTGTTTTTTATTATTACCAACCAAACTTACTTGGGCATAACCATCTTTTGTTATGGCTGGCTTTAAAAATTTATTATACCTTTTAGAATAAATTTTACCATCTCTTGAAGCTAAATAAAATTCTTCATACCCAGGTATAGGTTTCATATCATCAACAAGTTTAGCTGCTGATTGTCCATTTTCGATATTTTTCATCGTCATACAATTATTTATTACACTATGGTAGTTTGTCTTTAGGAGATTCCAGCAATTCAATAGAAACGCATTGTTATGTCACCATAACAAGCCCCCGTTATTTGAGGTCAGAAAACCATTTGCCACGGCCAATCTGGAGATTATTCAAAATTCCGTTATCCATAAATTGTTATTAGTTTTATAGTAGTTGTACTGCTTTACTGAAAATAGAGTTAGATGAACTTGAATTAATTCTCTTGGTGTTTTTACTAACACTAGTCGATCTTAGACTGTTTTTCAGATTCTTTATAGCAGAGCTAGTGCCTTGCTTTTTAGCAGCGTCCAATAGAGTATCGCCTCTCATAGTAAAATAAGCAGATTCTATGAGATTCTTTACACTCTTAGAATAATCTTTTTGGTATTGTGTTTTACCATCAGAATCCGCTTTAAATATATAAGCCAATAGCTCCTTTTTATCTTTAGACGGTATTTTAATACCTCTAATGTTATCCAAAGATTTTATTTCGCCGACAACGTCTTCAAAAAACTTTTGTTGGCGCTGAGCAACTTCAGCATTTTGCTTTCTCTGATTCTCCAATAGCTGTTCTTTTTCTTTTTCTACGATTTCCTGAAGCTCTTCAATTGCGTCTTTTGCTTCATCTTCCAATACACCCGCATCTTCAAATCTTTCTAACTTTTTAGTAATAGTTTTCTCACTATAACCTTTACGAGTTAAAAGTTCCTTTAATACTAATTTTTGATTATCTTCATCTTCAATGTTAATGTTATCTAAATCAACATCTGATGATTTACTAAAATAATCTTCTAATTTTCCACCGTTACGTACAAATTCGTCAAGCTTTGCTACTTCCTCGTTAGCATACTCAGGTTTAGACTGATTTTCAATTACATTCTTAAAGTAATCAACTAATTGTTCTACAGTCTTAGGTTTTTCATCTTCCTCTTCTTCAGAAAAATCCCAACTAAGTTCTTCTGCAATTGCATCAAATAAAGCAGTTACTTGTGCAGACTCTTCAGGATCTGTCGATTCGCCATCGTCTTTATTATCTTCATCGTCTTCTGTATCGTCTTCTTTAGAAGAGCCATCTGTATCATCCTCCTCTTCAGAGCCTTTCACATTCTTTTCATCGTCATCTTCTTGTTTCTCATTTTCCTCCTCTTCAGATTTATTTTGTTTTCCTGGAGTAGCGGGACGATGCTTTACAGAATTGCGTTTCAGCTCTTCAAGCTGTTCGTCATCCAACTCATCTTCTGTATATTGTGCAGATCCTGGTTCACTAAAAATATCTGTAATCGCTGTAAAACCAAATAGTTTATTTATACTATTGTTATCCATAATTAATATTAATTAGATTGTTTATTGTTTGTTAATTTGTTAGCCCAAGTTTCCGTATAGAAATGATAATAATCTTTATTCTTACAAAGCTTGTCGTGTAATATTGCATGAATTATTGAGGGTATCCCTATTACAAGTAAATACAAAGGTCCTAATATTCTAGATTGTTTAGTATGACCTAATTCGTGTTGCAAATGCCTTACATTACTAAGTATGATATAATCTCCTAAAGTAACGCCTCCTGATATATCACTAGACAATTTACATTTAATGTATTCCCCACAAGTTTCTTTAGTACATACTTCATAACCTTTATAATACTTATATAAACAATAACCCAATATGTTCTGTGGCAATTGCCATAACCATCTTAGTATTTTCATATACTTGATCTAATTTTATTTCTCTCCCGAAACTTTATTCCTGATTGCCGTACGTGCTTTTAATAGCTCACGTTTATAAGCAGCATCGTCTTTTTGCTTTTGCAACTTCTTAGCTTCTTCAAGTTTACGTTTTTCAAGAGCAATCTTTTCTTTTTCTATTTGATTACGTAATTTTTCTGATTCTTTTTGAGCATCAATCTTACGTTTCTCTAAGTCTTTCTTATTTTCCTCAGACCTTGCTTTGTTCATTAATTCCATTCGCTTGGCCTGTGAATCCGAATATGCTCTTTGTCTTTCAATTTCCTGTTTACCAATTTCGATTGGATCGGGTATGCCGTTATTGTCTTGATCTAAATCTTCTGCAGATCTATATGCACCCAATTGAGCGACAGTAATCTTAGTAGCATTGTCTTGATCAATCTTATACTTCTGTAAATCAAGTTCTGCTTCTTTAAGCATAAGCTCTTGTTCTTTAACTTCATTTTGCATTTGTACAAGTTGCTGTTGCTGTTGATTTTCTTGTTCTTGCATTGCTTGTTGCTTTTCCAATCTGTCTTGTTCAATTTCTTGCAATTTGTTTTTAATCATTGCTAAATTATCCATAGTAAGAATTTCAGCAGCATCTAACAATGATGCACCATTCTGCATGGCGGGTTGAATCAAACTCTTTAATTGTTCAATTGCTTGATTTTCTTTTGTGCTATCTGTAACAAATACATCAAAATCTTCGTATGACCAATTATCATCCAATTGTAAGAATACTCTAGTACCTTCATCAAAGATATAGTTTAAATACTTCTTACTATCTTTCCAAGCATACTTTGCAGTATCTAATAGCATAGATAATACGTTCTTTTTAATTTGATTATGTAACCAAAACCACGGCTCAGTAATATGCGCCGACTGTACTACAGATCTTTCTACATTACCAACCAATTCATTACTTGAAATAGCACCTTGACGCTGTTTACTTACGCCTGACAATTCTGATACCATGTCTTCAATCTTGGCTAATAAATCGATATACATAGATATAGTATTTGACATACTAGCATCAATTGACGACCATTGATTAAATGTAGCAGGCCTTCCACCTTCTCTACCAGGTATATCCCACCCACAATTGTGAACGATTGTAAAATCCCCTAATACAAACAAATTATCTTTATCTACGGTAATTCCACAATATTCACCTATACCTTCATAGCTGATCTTGAAATTAGATTGTAAAGCAGACCCTTTCGTTTTCTGAATACTACCTTTTTTTCTAGCTATTCTTGTAGGAATTTCAAGATCTCCGTCCAATATATTTAACACCCAAGTATTTTCGCATATCGAAATATTTGGGCTATTCAATATGTGCTTATTATTAGTTTTATAACTACGAACCGTGCATTTAAATCCCAACGACCTAGCGATAAAAGCTGTAGTATCTACGATATGTTTTCTGGATTCACATTGGGAAAATATGTAGTATTTGTCTCGTTTCGAATAATAGCCATCAGTATCTATTAGGCCTGCTAATAATTGTAAACGATTTTCTTTAGAAGTATAAATATAATCTTCAGGGATTGCTTTATTATTAAATATATTATAATAACGTAATACTTCTTTTAGTTTATTTTTTGAAATATATTTTGCGTTTCCCTTTATGTTATCTTTATTTACTAAAGATATGTTTAAGGCATTATTCCCGTTAATTGTTCTTACTCTAGCTGCCATTTGATTTCTTTCGGCAAACTCAGTTAAAGCGTTTATAATTTCAATATCTTCAGAAACAAACTCAGCTTTATTTGTAGATCCGTCTCCTAGCCATAGTCCTAAAATATAAGGGTCTAGTAATACTTCAGAATTCCAATTCTTATCTACATTGTTAGTTCTTTGCAAGTATCTTACATTTTTCTTATAGTGCATTTTAGAATCTTCCTTTAACAATTCTATAGGATTTGCCAACTTTGTTATTTCTTCTCCTTTACTATAAGCTTTTTCTTTATAATAAATTTTATGTTTGCTGTTGACGACTTGATCATCTCCCCCAGTCAATACGTTCAACCGATACATATTATCTACACCTTTGTGTGTAGCTAATATTTTTCTAGAAGTGCCGTCCGGTCCCATTAGTTCATCGCCTATTTTTAAATCTTTTATTTTTGATAAACGCCCGTTTGCTAGCATTACTAAAGTATCTGGAGAAAAACATTCGTATGGATTGACAAACGCGACGCCTAATGCACTCAAATAATGCATCCATTTATCAACATCAATACCCATACTCTTAGGTATTTGAGTAAGATCGATAACTGGTATTTTACCTTTATCCCTTGCAATTGCGGTTTCTAATCGATACCATAGAATTATATACATGTACTGTAAAGGTTTCATGATAGCTACCAATGATTTTGCTTTACTGTTTGTATTACTATATGCAGCACCTGTGTATGGTAATTTAGCACTATTTAGATTTTCACCAGTTCTAAATTGATATTCTAATGGCTGCATACCAAAGTAAAGATCATCGCCTGCTCTATACCCTTCCCATACTTCAATAATCCATTTCCATTCTACATTGATTTCGTTGCCTGTAACTTTATAGAATTCATCAACTTGTACTTCTTCGGGTAATCCAGTTTCAGGGTCTTCTATAGTAACAAAACCAATTTTCTTTAATGACTTCCAGCATACATGATATACAATTACATTATCTACATCACCATATGGATTATGTTCTGGTAACTTATTATATACTTTTGTATTAATGTGTACAAAATCATCTATTGCATTTTTATCAACACCATAACCCGAAGTAGGTTTTTGATCTACAATATCTAATAATTCATTTTGCTGTTTTTCATCAAGCTTGTCGTAGAATTGATCATAGATCATACTCCAAGACATTAGCATTCGCCTACAGCACCAAGAAGCATCATGTATGAATTCAACGCCCTCTTCTGAAGGATATTTAAAGTCTTTTGGGTTTACTCTTTCAATTGTTGGTTCGCCATTACGTATACCTACATAATATTGTTCTAGACCACCGATTAATGCATCCTTAAATCCTTTCATGAATTCGTGTGAGATATTCTCTTTTCTCAACAAATACATTAAGCTTTGATATGCTGTAATTTCTGCAATATCTTTATAATCCTTAGTAAGATACTTTTGTATTTCTTCAGGAGTTTGTATCTCTCCTGAAGCTAATGCTTCTTGATATCTAGCTTGATCTTCAGGACTCAGTTTAGATAGCATTGCCGCTTGAATATAATCAAGTAACATTTGCTTTGCTTTGTCTTGTATTTCACTACTAGCAATCTCACTAGTTCTACATACTCTAAAATTAAAAGGTCGTTTTGTTTCTTCACCGAGTAACAAATCAATCTTGGGTCTAATAATGTTATAGTCTTGAGTAGTAGCGGGAAATCCATCGTCTTGATTAAATGGATTTGTAACATACTTTAAATCTTTTTCATTGTATATACTATTATACAAATCGTAATAACTTTGTAATTCTTCTTCATCAGGTATGTTTGCAGATGAAGAAATACCAGACGCGCCAATTATGTAATCTACACAATCTTTACGCCATTCTTCTGTCTTCCTACTAAGAGGTAATCTTTGTATAGGAAATGAATTAACTGTTCTTTCCATATTAATTAGTAAACATATAAGTGGTTGTATTAGTTATTGGCAAGAATGTAAAAGCATCAGTATAATTAGGTTTGAATAGTGGTCTATCAAACAATGCTTTACGCTTTTCATTTTCTTCTTTCTTTTTTACTTTTTGCTTATATAATTGTTCTCTATATATCATTACTTGTAGCAGTGCCATTGTTCTATCGGTATTAATTTTATCATTGTAAGCAATTAACTCTTCAAGTAATGGTTCTGATAATATAGTATTTAAACCTTTTTGTCCATCACTTCTTTTTTCTTCTAACCATTCTTTTATTGTTGCTTCTCCCCAAAGCTTTATTTCTTTACTTACATGGCATCCTTTTCTTCTATTTACTGTAGTATTACTAACAATATCTTTAATAATATCGGGTTGATCTGCTAATAAATAACTACAATCTTTATTATTAAAGTATGCGAATATACCGACATTTTGATTTTCTACCATTGCTCTTGCATTATAGTAAATCAATAGTTTTTTAACATTTTCGTAAAAGATTTCTGCTCTTTCAGGTCTTCCTGTATACTCTGCGACAATTATATCTTGATAAGATTCAAAGTCTTGAAAACGTTTATAGATTATACAAGAACCAAGGGAATTAGTACCTGATTGATCTTGATCGTATGGGTCTATACCAGCAATATATAATCCCGCAGGTGCATCTTTTACAGGATGTTCCCATATTACAATAGCCCCTGTAGGATCTGCATCTTTGGGTAGTGGATATTCGGTAATATCGCCTCCTTTTTTAATATTCCAAGTCATGACACCATCTTTTTCTGTTAAAAAACCTACTTGTTTATGATTCTGTAATTTCTTATTAGTTCGAATGTCCGATAGTTGTTTTTGTAATTCTTTTTTAGGAAATATATTACCAGATAATTCTGTAAATGCTTCCATTGGTGTTTCAGCATGTTCTGCACAGTATCTGTCTACTTGTTGTGAGGATGATGCTTTTGCTAATTCTTTAGCTCTTAATTCAAGTATAAAAGACTTAGCTTTACTATGAATTGTATTACCATCTTTGTCCATATACATACGATTGCCTTTAGAATCTCTAAAGTCAAGATTCGTATGCTGCGGTACAAAGAATCCACATTTACTATCTGTAATACCTTCATCCCATATATTTTCAAATTCTAAACAATTAAATGCATCAGGATGATAAAACATCTTTCTTAATGATGCTACTGCAGGGCCTTGATCACCACCAGTACCAAAAGCAACCATTAAACCAAACGCAATACCGTCTTGCTCTACAGAGGGTCTAGCAATTTCCCATGCTGCTTCTAGTTCTGGAAAAGAACCAGCCTCTTCCCATAGAATCAATTTCCCAGCTTTACCACGACAATTCTTTGTAAGTATGAAGTCCCCTATTTGATACATATGGTCTCCATGTTCAACATGTACACATTTTGATATTTCTTTACCTATTATTTTGGAGGATACTATATAACTGTGTAATCTTTTACTATTAGCAAATGAATTATTTCTTTTTAAATTTAATCTTTCCTTCTTTCTCGGTAAATTAAATAATCTGTTGTCATTAACTACAGTATATATGTACAGTCTATAATATGTTGCGCCTTTAACCTCTCTGAACGTGTATTTACAATTTATCCCTAAACTTCTGCATAACCAAGCTACATCCTGAATCAATTTGATAGATTTCGAAGAGAATTCTATTACTCCAGAATCTTTAATAGTTCCTTTTGCATCTAATAATCCATTTAATACAGATAATCGATTATTTTCACTATTGTATTTATAAACATCTGGTATAAATTTATTCTCATTGCTTGGAACGCCTGTTACACAATCTATATTAGAACCGTCTTCCAAAAGAAAACCAAATGTATATGGGTCTATAGGAGTAGGCTTTGCTTCATACTGTATACTGTGTTGTTTATTTAATCTACAAGGGTTGCTTAAATATGATTTATTCGTTGTTAATTTATGAATGTCTGAAGTAGATAGCTCATAAATTTTCCAATCCTTGCTCTCTTTATTGTTTTTTCTACAATATCCTCTCCTTATGATTTCCCATTTATGATCTGCTGTTGATTTAACAGTCCTACCATCAGATAAAGTAAACTCATATATATCTACTTCACCTAATTCCTTTACTTCGTTAACTCTAGTAATGGTACCGTCATTAGCAAACAATTCGCTTCCAACCGTTATATCTTTCCATTGCTTTTTACCATCTGGAGTATATACGAGTTGAGAATAAGGATGACCTGCATCTGGGTTGTCCTTTAGCGTAAGACCAATAATTTCAGATTTATAGCCTACTTCAACTTTATTGCCAAAATCGTCAGTAACAAGCATAGAAGCTTTACGACGTAATTGTGTATTCGCTACTTGCCTTTTCTTACCCCATGCTGTATTAGTGTCAATAAAGTCCATATAATCCCAAGCCTTAGTAAGGATACCATCTTCTGTTAAATACTGTTTATTTGAAGCATATACATAAGATTTAGAATCAGGGATTAAAAAGAAATTACGGCATAACATTGCCGCCCCTTTATAACTAAAGCCTTTACGTCTAGCCTTAGCTACGATAAGATGTTTACCTTGATTTTCTGCTTCTTGTAATGCTTGAAAGTAACAGTAGTCATAATCATAAAAGTCTGGGAACTGTAATTCCCTAGTACGTTTGGTTACACCTGAAGCATCAGTACGATATACTATCCTTTGTATTGGACAGTAATTTAAGTAAAAATAGTTATACCCAGTAATGTAATCACCGTCCTCTGCAGTATAACCATCTTTACATCTATCCGCTTCCGTCTCCCAAAAATTAAAGTATTCACTAGTACCTTTTGGATATTGACAATAATTACCAGTATTTATAAACGTAATTGCAGGAGTGCGAAACTTATCTGAATTTAATATTTTTTTATTGAAATCAATCATATATAAACAAATTAGTCTAGGATAAACGAATACCCTAGACTAACAAAAATTATATAAACAATCTTAACGTCTACTAAACCAGTTCTTAATTCTTTGCCATGTAGACATATGACTCTGCTTTTCGCGATATTCTCTTAGCTCTGAAGCAATCGCCAAAGCGTATTGCTCTTCCTCACGAAACTGGTTATAAACATCAGTAAAATCAAAAATAATAGCTCCCTTGTTAGCCTTAGTATTCTTTGCCATAATTTTAAGTTTAAAAAACGTTAAATCTTTTATTTTGTTTAAATGTTGTATTCCTACTTTACAACTTCTTTCTATTAGGTAGTTCGAAAGGATTTAATTCGCCACCGCCACGTACTTTACTATTCTTCACTTCTTCCGCTCTTACTTGAGCTTTAAGCTTCAGCAACGATTCAATTACACCTGCCATATTCTTAGCTCCATCAGTAAGCTTTTTAATTGAATCTAGATCTAATTCTTCATCCTTTGATATGTGATAGTACTTAGCAGCTCCTTCAAGTTTTAGTAATAGACCGTCTAACATGTACTCTTGTAATGAATAATTTCTACTTATCCAGGTTTGCTCTGCATCTAATACATATTGTGGTAATTCATAATCTTCTTTACCGAAAAGTTCTTTTTTTAATGTAGGGCCAATTAAATCTCTTTCCATTGTTTCTACATAAGGCGAATCATATTTATTTTTTAATACAATGTACCAAAGATATTTTGTCGCTAAATCTTTATCCTTCTCAGTATCCCAGACTTTCTTAAAGGCAGGTATCGCTAACATATCTGGGTGAATTACTACTTGCCCTGCTACAATGTCTGCTAGGCGCATGATTTACAACAATCTGTACCGCAACAATCCTTTACTAAATTGTTTATTTGTTCACGCCTAGCTTTTTGCTGACGAATATACTCAAGTTGCTGCTCAATACAATCTACAATTGGCCCATCACGAAGAATTGTCGTACTTGCTTTATCTTGTCCATTTACTGTGGGGACGTATGTAGTCATGATAACATTCCCAGCATTTACTGTTTCATCCTTTCCGTCAATATTAATAACTCCAGCCTCTTCTACATAAAAGAAACGATTTGACAAATAAGTATTTTCTATAGCTTTTGTTTTTGACTGATCCTCGTCATCAACTGCCACTAATGCGTTTAACGGTTCTACATGAATATATCTGTTCATAATATTTATATTTTTATATTAAAGTTTACCAGTATGCCCAAATCCTCCTGTACCTCTTTCAGTACTATCTAAAGTGTCTACTTCATTCCAATCAATCTTTGTGTATGAAGTAATTATCATTTGACAAATGCGATCACCATTGTTAATAGTAAGAGGTTCTGTTGAAAGATTTATTAGTATTACTCCAATTTCGCCTCTATAATCTGCATCTATAGTGCCTGGAGTATTAAGTAATGTAATGCCATGTTTTAAAGCTAACCCACTACGTGGTCTTAATTGAGCTTCATATCCTTCTGGCAAGGAAATATATAAACCAGTTGGTATTAGTTTGCGTTCTGATGGATTTAATATGATAGACTCTGTTAAATTGGCTCTAATGTCCATTCCTGCTGATTGTGTTGTAGCATACGTTGGAATTGGATTTTGTGACTTATTAACTATTGATACTTTCATACTATTGTTTTAAACGTTCATCATTAACTAAACTCTTAGGAATAAATATAATACTTGAATCCTCTGTTTCTACTCTAAAATGAAATCCAGTTTCTTCTAGTATTTTTAACTTACCGTCTCTTATTCCACTGAATTGTATTACTGTTGGATTCTTCTTGCTAATTCTTAGATTGTTCATTCTTATTATGTTTAGAGTACCACAACATTGCTAATGCGTTCCATGCAACTTGCGCTAAATGTCTACATCCTGTTTCTTGATCAAATTCGTTAGTCTCAGAAGCATACAAATGTCGTAACAAAGCTCCTTTATAACGTTCGTAACCGTTGTCCAAATTTTGCCAATTGTTGTCTCCATATTTCTTTGCACCTTCAGTATATACTCTAGCAACATCTTCAATACAATCTAAAGGTAGAAGTTCCCATCTTGTCTTATTATCTTTACGATCGTTCTTAATAGAAGTGTTTGCTGAAACGCTACATTGTGAAATATGTTCTTCATTTTTTGAAATAATTCCAAAACCTAAATACTCAAATTCATTACGTAAACTAGTTGCTAAGTATCGAGCATCTGGATGAGCTGCATTATCACATCTTAAATCGAAGAAATGTTGCCAATCTGAATAAAAACCTGTCATAACTAATGGAGAGCATATAGAGAATGGTAGAATGTCTCTAGCCTGTTGTGCTTTTAATCCTCTCTCTATTAAGCGTAGATAATCTTTTTCACATTGCAAAGACGAGGATAGAAAAATGTATTCTTCTTCAGAAGAAGTTTTATCTAAATCTTTCTCTGTATATGTACCAGGCACTAGAAGTGAGTATGATGGGATTACAAAGGTTAGCTCATTACCGAATTTATCTTTACTATAATTACAGTATCTAGTACTTTCTCTGGCAAACGAGAATACTCTATGTCTTAAGAATGACTCACCTGTAACTCTATTCAATATAAATTTTACAGTAATACGAGATTCATGATGCCTAGTACAATCGCTTAAAAATACTAAATCATCTTCCCAATGGTTTTCTATAATTACTCTATAATTGGTAGATACATAAGTCTTATCTCCTACTACATTGATTTTAGTATACTTATTACTTTTATAACGATTACAAATCTCTGTGTCTTTATTATCTAAAGTAAGATATACAGAACCGTGCTCTAGCATGGCCCCGTGGCCCGATTTAATCATCCTCTCTACAAAAGCTTTTGCTGAATCTTTAGTGATCTTATTTTCAGATTTATAGCAGGTTCTGCCTGCTAATTCAATCTGTTTTTCAATACCATCAATACCACTAGATTGCTCAATTATCTGAAATGACGGGTGTACTAATTTCATGTATGTGTTGTTTTTTAGGTTTTATTTTAAATAAATATGCAAACATTATACTCTGATTATTCAGGTCATCTGATATAATAGAGTTGGCAAATCTAAAAGGATAATTACATATTACTCGTATAATTGGCTCAGCAATGTTAAATCTTTTTGATAGTACTGTGTATATATTTGTGTTTTGCTCTATATTATACATCCTTTGCAATTTTAAGTACAATCGTTAATTGTAAACGATCACCAATTATCATTGGTATAAGTGCTTCATTAACATGCAGTTCACCATCGTATTTACCATGTAATAATAAACCTTTTTCCCTAAACGCTTTTATATATCTACTAAGGTTATCCTTAGTAATATGAAGCTCTTTCATTATCAACTTTCGATTATCTGCATCTGCTACATTCTTAAGCTCTTTTGATTTATCATATTCAATGTCTAATTTAATCAATAGAGTCATTAATTGCATCTCTCTATCAGTTAATCCAAGTATGCCATTCAATGCTTGCAAGAATTCTGGTATCAATTGTTCCTTAGATACTTTCTTTACAAGTTTATTCATTGATAATTGATTCTATTTTGTTAAGTACTTTCATTAAATTAAAGTATACAGTATCGTGTTCTACTTTAACACATGTGGGAATCTTTTTATCCTCATACTGTTTTTCAATTGCTTGTTTACGTTCATCATACTTAGTTTTAAGTATGTTGATAAACATTTTAATCTGTGACAGCTTATTAAGTTTGAAGGATGCGCCAACTGGTGAAAGAGTATTATTCTCAATCAATTCTCGTAAGTCTGTACCATTCAGACATACAATTGCTGTAGTAGTATAATGCGCACCTTTATCGATATTAGTAAGCTCATAAATTGCTTTATTCTTACGCGAAGTAAGAATCGTCCCTGGTTTAAAACCAAGCCAGTCTTTCACAACCTGATACTGTTTTGTCGTTTTCATTTTATAAGATTTAATAAGTTATTCATTCTTTCTTTACTAATCTTCTTAGAAGATACTGTAACGGTATTGCCTATACCAGAACAAGGATCATTAAAAGCTTTACATGTTTTACACCAAACTTTACCCTTCTTTTTTGGATCAAAAGGACATTTATCCCTAGTGTATGTAATTGTGAGTGTGTAGTTCATAATGCTGAATTTGTACACGAAACGCAGTATTACCAAATATGTTGTAGAATTTACTACAAAAAATTAGGGGTTAACTAACGTTAACCCCTAACACTCAACTACAACCACAAATAACAAGACTACGCTTAGTCCTTGTTTTCTATAAATGCTACTACATTGTAAGGATTTACCAATTGAGAATCCTTAAAAACATCAAAGTCAATTGCGCTCTTTCTAGGAAAGATTACAGTATCGCCTACTTCAGGATGATGTTCTGATTGCCATTGATAACCTTCCGGAAGTCTCAATACAATACCCTTCTTAAATGTAGTTAGTACTTTTTCTTTTACAGTTTCAGTATCAGTAATATTATATCCGTCTGAATCTTTATTGCCTGTTTCTACAGGTTTAATAATTTCTTTCTCAACATATTCATCTGCTAAAGGCTTTACTATTATATCCTTAGTAGGAATATATTTCATATTTGTAATTACTGTTTCTAATATCTTATCCATTACTTTATATTAATATATTAATTATAGTATGTATTAGTAGTATATTTAGAGTATACAGTAACACGTTACTATTACTCAGTACTATTACTATCTATTACTTAGTATATACTGAGTATATACTAACTACATCTGTATTACTCTACTATTACTATCTATTACTATCTATTACTATCTATTACTATCTATTACTATCTATTACTATCTATT
>SAMEA104315437__coassemble_357_pt1 | contig 25462 bp, 21 predicted proteins | sample SAMEA104315437__metabat2_low_PE_040 | metagenome-assembled genome bin SAMEA104315437 (sample SAMEA104315437) | gut metagenome | biome: Monkey gut; feature: monkey-associated habitat; material: faeces | place: China | collected 2013
TACGCAAATCTTGTTATAGTCAGTGAGACAGTCCATCAACTTGTCCATGCCACTTTGTACCAAGCTTTCAGTTCTTGTATCAATAGAAGATGTTGCCTCATCTAGAATCATAACTGGAGGATCAGCTACAGCCGCTCTAGCAATTGCCAACAATTGACATTGACCCTGAGACAAGTTAGAACCATCACCATGCAACATTGTGTTATAACCATCAGGTAAATGTTTAATAAACTCATGAGCACCTGCTAGTTTAGCAGCCGCAATACATTCTTCATCAGATGCATCAAGTCTACCATATCTGATATTTTCCATTACAGTATCTGTGAATAAGACAGTATCCTGTAATACGATGCCTAAAGATTTACGTAAATCAGTCTTCTTAATCTTATTAATATTGATACCATCATATCTAATTTTGCCATCCGCAATATCATAGAATCTATTAATTAGATTAGTAATAGTAGTCTTACCAGCACCAGTAGCCCCTACAAAAGCTACCTTTTGACCAGGTTTGGCATATAAGGAAACATTATGAAGAATTTGCTTATCAGGATTATAGGCAAAATCTACATCAAAGAATCTAACATCCCCCTTAAGCTCAGTATAGGTTAAAGTACCATCACCATGAGGATGTTTCCAAGCCCACATATTAGTCTTTTCTTTGCATTCAACAAGTTCGCCATTAACTTTCTTAACATTGACAAGCTCTACGTAGCCCTCATCTTGTTCGCTTTCTTCATCTAATAATTCAAAGACACGTCTAGCACCAGCTAAACCCATGACAATCGAATTAATTTGAGGAGATATTTGTTGGATATTACCCGCAAATTGACGAGACATGCCAAGGAAAGGTACCACTACCGCAATAGAGAATGGTAAGCCTGAAATGGAGAAGTTTGGTGCACCCTTTTCAATAAAGAAACCGCCCGCAACAGCCACAAAAACATAAACAATATAAGAGACGTTATTTAAAATAGGCATTAAAGTATTTGAATACTTATTAGCTAAATATGTTGCCTCAAACAACTCATCATTTACCTTATCGAAGTCAGCCTTAGTATCATCTTCATGATTAAATACCTTAATAACCTTTTGACCATTGATCATCTCTTCGATAACACCCTCAGTCTTGGCAACATTTTTTTGTTGAGCAACGAAATACTTTGATGATTTACCACCAATCTTCTTAGTGATAAAGATTGAAAGAATCGCACCCAAGATAATAACTAGAGCCATAGGGATACTATAGTAAAACATAATACAAAGTATAGTTGTCAAAGTAACAGCTGAAATCATTAACTGTGGGAATGATTGAGAAATCATCTGTCTTAAAGACTCAACATCATTTGTATAGTAAGACATAACATCACCTCTTTGATGAGTATCAAAGAATCTAATAGGAAGTGTTTCCATATGATCAAACAACTTAATTCTAATCTTACTTAAACAGCCTTGAGTAAAGATAGCCATAAGTTGGTTATAGGCAACACCCGCAATCAAACTAGTTAAATAAAATGCAGCTAAGATACTAATCAATCTAACTACATCTGGTTTTATTTGTTCAAAAGGCAAATTATTTTCAAAAGCTTCTTGAATTAAAGCTACTACATTTTGTTGGAAAATAGCAGGAATAGAACTAATTACCGCATTGACAATAATCAAGACAATAATAAGTGGTAAAAGCTTAGGATAGAAAGAAAATAACATCTTAAATAAGCGCTTAACAGTCGCAATCTGATTCTTCTTCTTACTCATGTTCTTCACCTCTTTCAGTACCTTGTTTATTTTGAGAATAATAAACTTCTTGATAAATCTTATTATTCTTTAAAAGTTCTTCACTAGTACCAATGGCATCAATCTTGCCGTTATCCATGACAATAATACGATCAGCATCCTCAACACTTGAAGTTCTTTGAGCAATGATAATCTTAGTAGTCTCTGGGATATACTCTTTCATTGCCTTTCTAATCAAGGCATCAGTCTTAGTATCCACAGCGCTTGTAGAATCATCCATGATTAAAATCTTAGGCTTTTTCAACAATGCTCTAGCGATACAAAGTCTTTGTTTCTGACCACCTGAAACATTAGTACCACCCTGTTCAATATAAGTATCATAGCCCTTTGGCATCAAATCAATAAATTCATCGGCACAAGCTAAATGGCATACATGCTTAATCTCATCGAGCGTTGCATTCTTATCACCCCAACGAATATTATCCGCAATCGTACCTGAGAACAAGACATTCTTTTGAAGCACCATGGCTACCGAATCTCTAAGCACTGTTAAATCATAGTCTCTAACATCTCTTTTGCCAACTCTTACACTACCCTCACTTACATCATAAAGTCTTGGGATAAGTTGTACTAAAGAGGTCTTAGCACTACCAGTACCACCGATAATACCGATTGTCTCGCCTGATTTAATATGAACATCGATATCCTTTAAGACCGCATGTTCACTTGACTTAGCATACTTAAAACGAACATTATCAAAATCAATTGAACCATCCTTTACAATAGTGACGGCATTTTCAGATGATACCAGATTAGATTTTTCCTTCAATACTTCACAAACTCTTTCAGCACTCTCTTGTGAGAAAGTCAACATTACAAATAACATTGACAACATCATCAAAGAAGAAAGAATTTGGAAACTATATGTAAGCATAGTTGAGAATTGTCCAATATCTAAGGCTACACCATTTGTAGTAATGATAGTCTTAGAACCAAAATATAAGACAAACAACATTGTTGAATACATACACATCTGCATCAAAGGATTATTGAAAGCTAAGATTCTTTCGGCCTTAGTAAAAATATCTCTAATATCATTACTAGCAGCATTAAACTTCTCTTGTTCATAGTCTTCTCTTACAAAAGACTTAATTACCCTAATGCCCTTGATATTTTCTTCAATTGAATTGTTTAAAACATCAAACTTAGGGAAACCTTTCCTAAATAATGGCATAGTAATCTTAATAATAAATGATAGACCAAAAGCTAAAATAGGAATCACAATCAAGAAAATAATTGCCATCTTACCACCCATGTAATAGGCCATAAAGAATGAGAAAATTAAGTTCAATGGTGCTCTAAAAGCCATTCTTATAAGCATCATAAAGGCCATTTGAATATTTTGAATATCGGTAGTTAATCTAGTAACTAAAGAAGCACTAGAGAACTTATCAATATTACTAAATGAAAAATCTTGAATGTTGTAGAAAACATCATGTCTTAGATTCTTCGCAAAACCTGAAGTAGCCAAAGCACAAGTTCTACCAGCCAAATAGCCGAATAGTAATGAAGTCATTGCCATAGCTAATAAGATATAGCCGTAATGTAGTATTCTATCAACACCACAGCCCGCCTTTATTTCATTAACTAAAAGGGCAATAGTATAAGGGATTATAGCTTCCATGACTACTTCACCAACAACTAAAATAGGAGTAAGAACCATTGGCTTTTTGTATTCACGAACGCTTTTTAACAACTCTTTTATCATTAAAAAAATAACTCCTTTCGTATTAACTTACACATTTTACACCAATTATATTTTTCATGTAAGCAAAATTTAAAAAGCCCTTTAAAAGGCTTAACATTTATTATAATTGCCAACCACAATCATCAAAGCACCCACGATAAATAAGATGTAATGAATGTTAGATGGAAGCTTATCAAAAGACTTATTATAGATAGAAATGAATAGGATGATTAGTACACCTAATGAGGATAAGAATCTTTGCATATTATTTTCTTTCCAAAACCACGATATTCTCAACGTGCCCTATAGAAGTATACGGGAACATATCAACCGGTTGAATAGTCTTTACACTATAAACATCTCTAGTTAAGAAAGACAAATTATCTCTTAAAGATTCTATACCACAAGAAATATAAATAATCTTCTTAGGCTTAAGTCTTAATACCGATTTTAAGAATTTAATAGAAGCACCACTTCTTGGTGGATCCATAATAAGAGCATCCAAATGTAAATGATTATTAGCCATATTTTCCATATAATGACCAGCATCATCACAGACAAACTCAATATTATCAATCTTATTATACTTAGCATTCTTAATCGCATCCTTAATCGCAAAACTATTAAGTTCTACGCCTAACACCTTTTTAACATTTTTAGAAGATATCATACCGATAGTGCCAGTACCACAATAAGCATCAATAATTGTTTCATCGCCCTTAAAATCAGCTAATGATAATGCCGTATTATATAAAACTTCAGTTTGAAATCTATTAATTTGATAGAAACTAGAAGGACTAATCTTAAATTCTAGGCCACATAATTCATCCTTAATATAACCCTTACCATATAAAACAGTATTCTTGTCACCAAGAATCATTGAAGTATGTTTATTATTAAAGTTTTGAACAATCGTTGTAACATATGGATTATATTTTAAGATATCTCTAATAAATTGTTCCTTCTTATTAATATTAAAACTACCAGTAACCAGAACCAACATCACCTCACCTAGATTACTAGTTCTAATTAAAAGATGTCTTAGACAACCCTTATATGAATATTCATCAAAAGCACTAATCTTATATTTGGTGGCAATTCTTAATACTGAATCAATTAGTTCATTAGCCCTTTCATCCACAATCATACATTCTTTAATAGGCACGATCATATGGGTAGAACTTACATAATTGCCACAGATTAAACGACGCTTATCATCATAGCCAAAAGACACTTGAACCTTATTACGATAGTTTGTAGGATGTTTACAACCAATAATCTCTTCAACATTGCCAAACTTTTTTAATAAATTTGAAGCATGTTCCTGTTTCATCTCTAATTGTTTAGGATAGCTAATGCCCTGCATTGAGCAGCCACCACAATATTTACTATAAATACACTTATCCATTTTTGTTCACCTTATTTATTAATACCACAAAACCAAGAAAACCAACAAAACTTGCGATAACCGCCATATATTCCATATACTTAACACCAAGATTATCGATGATAAAGCCTGTTGTTAATGAACCAAACAAGGAACCAAAAACACAAGCTAGAGTTAAGAAAGCCTGGCCTCTTGTGATCTCGTCTTCTTTTAATACCTTAGTAGCCAAAGCTACACCACCTGGCATCATTAATGAGAATGAAAGACATTGAATAATTTGAGTTAAATATAAACAAGTTACATTGCCACTTAATACTAATAATATTGCCTTTGACAAGAACATGAACGCAGCCAGTAGCAACACTTTGTTTAAACTTAATCTTTTAATAAAGAAGGGATATATCAATAAAATACCTAAGTATTCAATAATAGCCTTAACACCTAAAATACTGCCTAAGTCATTACTATTACCACCAACATTTTCAACAATCAGAATCATGAAATTATCTAACATTAAATAGCCATAATAGATAAAACTTAAAAAGACAATTAATAAGACAAAATATTTATTATTCTTAATGAATTCTTTATATGAAATCTTTTCTTTAGCTATAACGATATTATTATTTACTATTTGATAATCTTTTCTTAAAAGTAACAAATCGCACAATAAACCAAACGACATCAGAATAAAGAAGACAATAATCATCTTATAAGAAAATAGATTAGATAAATAGCCTAATACGAAACAAAAGATGGCATAAGAAATAGAACCGCAGGCCCTAGCCTTGGCAAAATCTATCTTAATACCACAATATAGAAACTTACTACTTAAAGTATTAATTAAAGGTTCTATACCAATATATAGACTAGTGCCAATGATAAAGATGATCGTCAACAAGGCATTAGCACTGCCAATAAAATAATTACATACAGCACAAATAAAGATTAATAAGGCACAAATAACACTCATCTCAAAGACACTTATTTTCTTTGATTTATCACAAATATCAGCTAGAAATATTTGTAAGAATATCGCAATAAAAGATGAGGCGGCCAAGAAATATCCTGCATTAGAGGCACTAAATCCTCTTTCCTTCAAGGTATAAACACTAAAGCCATAGATAATGCAAGTTATCGCATGAAGAAAGAAGAAAGATAAAGAATGTTTTAAGTTAATTTGTTTTTCCATACCCAACAATTCTAGCACAACTCAATATATGATTACAGGTTCTCTACTTTTCTTGATTATGATAGGCACAATAACAATTAAACCAAGGAAAAAAATAATTAGATATCGATAATCTGAATTCTTGAAAAAGATATCAATTATCTTAATGATGATTGATGAAATAAACAGATAAAATATCATTTCCTTGTCAACTAATTCCCTAATCTTCTTATTAGGAAATAATAATTTTAAAACAATGATAACTACTATCAATAATATGAAAAAGATAAGTAAAGCAGACAACACAAAAGTAATGACTGGTGATATTACAATCTTAATAAGTGTACTTACAAATTTAATGATAAGGGTTCCCAAAAGCCATAGTGGAAATCCTAAACAAAGTCTTATGATAAACGGAATTCTTTCGATAAAACTTTGCCTTCTTACATATTGGGTTTGCATCTCGACAATTCTTTCGTGATCTTCATCCGCCTTCTTGAACAAATCATCAGAATTAGCCATAAGCATTCCAATCGAAGCTAAAGTGATACTTATACTTAATAATAATTTCTTTTTCCCCATACCACACCCTCATCTATTATTGATGCTAGGTAATAACAATTATTTATATATGTGCACCTGTAACAATGCTGACCATAAAAATAAGTTTATGCACCGGTTTTAGTGCTCCTGTTAGTCTTGTTTCCTTCTCAAACAAGTGAGATCGCATCCCATAATAGACTACCAACTTTTAAAATTAAATAGCTCAGTTGTCCAATTAATTTCCTGAATCTTTTGATCAAGTTCTCTTAATTCTTTACTTAAAGCATCAAGATCTTTTTGAAGCTTGGCAACATCAACAGTACTATCAATCTTAATTTCTTTTAAAGAATAACGATCAACCAAAGCACTGCTTTCATTTAAGAAAGCTCTTAAAATGCCAATTTTCTTAGTTAAAACATCCTTTTTAGCCAGTAATGAAGTTAAAGGCGTTTGATCAACTAAAGTAGCTGCATTAGTCATATTAATGCGATAAATATAATCTTCAAGTTGCTTACTCACTTCATCAAGCTCTTTTAATAAATCTTTTGGATCTTCATTAGGCTTTACACCTTCTTGAACTTTCGCATTATTTAAAAGTCTAGTCTGTAATTGAGTCAATCTAGTTTGTAGATCAGCTCTTTCAATTAAAGCAGCTGCAAGTTTCATTATTTTTCCTCCTTCAAGATATATTCCATTGTATATTCTTTTACCTTCATCCCCATTTTATCATAGAAAGCTTTAGCACTATCATTTCCTTCCCAAACATTAAGGGTGAGCTCATAACAACCTATTCTTTTAGCTTCTTTCTTTAAAAAATCAAATAATAACTTACCAGTACCCTTACCTCTTTGACTTTCATCAACACACAAGTCATCGATAAATAACTCTTTGTTTTGGTGCATGGTAGTTGAAAAAGGTGCCATTTTTATTTGACAAAAGGCATAAGCCACAACACCGTTTTCATCAACTACATAAATAGGATTATCATTATCTGCCAGCATATCTAACAACATATCCCTTGTATACTTAGTCTTACCCGATATAAAGATATCAGGCCTAATGTTTGCATGTATTTCAAGTACTTGGTTAAGTAAAGATAAGATCTTATCAATATCCTCTTGTTTTCCTCTCCTAATTTCCATTTAACAACTCCAACAATTCATCCTTAGACATACTACTCAATGATGTATTAGCACCAGATAAGATTTCATCAGCTAGATTCTGTTTATCTTCTTGTAACTTCAAAATCTTTTCTTCCAAAGTATCCTTGGCAATCAACTTATAAACAGTAACCGTATTTGTTTGCCCTATACGATGGGTTCTATCAGTAGCTTGGGATATTACAGCTTCATTCCACCACGGATCATAATGAATAACGATATCAGCGCCAATTAGATTTAAACCAGTACCACCAGCTTTCAGTGATATCAAGAAGACCTTAACATCATCCTTATTAAACTTATTGCATAATTCTAGTCTTTCCTTCTTATCAGTAGCACCTGTTATCTTATAATAAGCAATCTCTTTCTTATTTAATTCTTCTTCCAAAATTTCCAACATTGAAGTAAATTGTGAGAAAACTAAAAGCTTATGACCGCCATCAATCGATTCTTCTATCAATTGTAAACAGGTATCTTTCTTAGCACTACCACCCTTATAGTTTTCCAACAACAAAGATGGATCACAACATATTTGTCTTACTTTCATAAGTTCTGCAAGTATCGCAATCTTACTAGTAGAGAAGGCCTTCTCATCCTCATTTTCTACAAGCTTAGATATTTTCATAACCTGAGCATCATAGATTTCCTTTTGCCTAGAATCGAAATTGGCATAATAGACTCTCTCAATCTTCTCAGGCAAGTCTTTTAATACATCCATCTTTCTTCTTCTTAAGATAAAAGGTCCAATCATCTTTTTTAACATATTGGAAGCATATTCATCGCCATCATTCACAATCGGCGATTCAAAATGTTTTCTAAAATATTCATAAGAATATAAATAATCAGGCATCAAGTAATTAAAGATACTCCATAGTTCTGACAATCTATTTTCAATTGGCGTACCAGTAAGCGCAAAACGCTTCTTACTATCAATCTCTTTAACAGCCTTAGCAGCACCGGTTGTTTGGTTCTTGATATATTGAGCCTCATCGATTACTTCAACATCAAAACTGATATCTGAATATAAATCGATATCTCTTTTCAATAGGTCATATGAAGTAATTAAGACATCATATTCATGCCTATGGGTTAATAAAGCACTTCTTTCATCCTTATTGCCTACTACCATACCTACTTTAATAAAAGGTGCAAACTTATTAAATTCAGCATACCAGTTATATACAAGCGAAGCCGGTGTCACAATCAATGATTTAATATTTTCCTTGTTTCTATAAGCTAATAAAGAAATAACTTGTAAAGTCTTACCAAGGCCCATTTCATCAGCTAAAATGCCACCAAAACCACAGTCATATAAAACATTCAACCACTTAAATCCATATACTTGATAAGATCTTAAATCAGCATTTAAATCTTTAGGCACACTATAAGAACTGACATCAATTTGTTCAAAGCGTTTCACGTAATCATCGAAAAGCTTATCTCTTTTAACGTCGATACTTTCAAATTCATTTAATTCTTCATTTAAAGATAAAATACGATACGAAGGTAACTTGATATCTTCTTTTAAGAACTTCTTATCAGTGATATTCATTTCCTCTTTTAAGCTTAATAACTTATCAAGGTCCTTATCGTTCATATCAACAAATTCGCCACTTCTTAGTCGATGATACTTTTTCTTTTGTTTATAGCTGCTTAAAACAGCTAAAAGTTCATCTTTTTCAAGATCGGAGATTAAATTAAGATTTAATAAGTCACTTTGAACACGAACACCAACAGAAACTTTTACCTTCTTTTTAACACCTAAAGAATCAAAACGAGCTGTAGAGAATACTTCACCATATTCTCTTAATTCATTTAAAGAAGTTAATAGATGATATAAACATTCATCATTTTTAATACATAATTCATCATCGTTGTATTTTTCAAAGTCTTCTAAAAGGTATTCTAAAACATTTTTTTCTCTTTCAAAGTCTCTAGTTCCCTTTTTATCTAAAATATTATATTTATCTTCCTTATAATAAACATCACACTTACAAGTAACTATTCCATCTAAGGCATCCAAATAAAATTTAAAAACAGGACGCACAGGAACATTCTTTATTATTTTGTCTTCATCTTCGATTATAAGATTTTGATAAGTCTTTAATTTAGGCAAAATATCATAATAAAAATCGCCTAAATTACTAGCACCAATCTTGATATCATTTCCGTTTAATCCATAGATCACATCAACTATTTCATTATCATTTAGGATTCTTGAAAACTTATTAGGTCCTATTAAATATTTATATTTTTCACCACTGAAACATGAGAAAGATGGATGACTTATCGTCACACTTTGAAGTTTATCATCAACAATTTCAGGACTGATAGTAATAGGTAAATCATTATTCACAATGCTTAAGTTAATCAATGATTTATCCTTTTCATCGTATTCTTTATAGATTAGCTCTACTTCCCTGCCATAAGATAAATCAAATAGTTTATCTATCCTAGTTTTATCTAAACTTATAGAAGAATAAGAGGGATTAGCCACGTAATATCTACGATTTATATGATTGTAAAAAGAATGAGATTCTTCAATATAATCGGTAAGATATTTAAATAAAGCCTTCGAATCTTCAGCTATATCATCCTTACTAAAATCTAGAGTAACTTTAGTACTTAAATCATATTTAGCACTTCTTTTATAACAATCAATGAAATAAGAAAGATCTTTGATATTCAATAGCTTATCTTTGCCAGCCTTAAACTTTATTAAATATTCATCCTTGTCTCTATCAAAAGTAAAAGATGGGATAAGATGAATACTTTCACTTCGTCCCATTATATTAGAACTACGTTTTTCCTTACTATAATCCAAAAAGTTTTGACCTAGTCTATTAGTCTTATCAAACTTATGGTCTACAAAATAGTCTTCAACCATCATTAGGGCAGCAGCCTTATTTGCACACAATTTATATCTTTCATAATAAGGCCGTCTCATGCATTCTTGACAATGACAATTAAATAAGATGATTCTATTAGCAGTGAATTTAAAATTAACATAATCTCTACCACTACCGATTAAGAAATTATAGGCAACATCATCATCATAAAAGTTCTTATTATCTAAAATCATATTAGGCTTATTTAGACAAATAGTCTTAGCCCTCTTATAAGTTTCCTCAGACATATAATAGTCACCCATTAAATTTTCGATATCAATATCTGATTTAGGATTATTAATATAAGTATATCTTGTATCCTTATAGCTGCCCTTTAAGACATCAGGAAAAACCTTTTCTATTTCAAATAAAGTAGCGATTATATGTTTACAATAACCCTTGTCCCTGTATCTTGGACAGGTACATTTTTGAGCAGTTACTTCACCCTTATTATTGATTACAGTAGTAACTTTATATTCAGAATAATAGTCTGATCCTGCAACTTGTGCAGTGAAAATGTTGTTGTCACGGTCAATAAAAAGGACTTTATTCATTTCAAAATAATCTCTGCCCTTTTCTAATTCCCAATCATTAAATTTATCTTGCCAACTCATGAAACAATTCTATCATTTATTTAGCAATTCCAACTTCAAAATACTCTTATTTATTTCTTCGCCTAAATCAAGCGTTTCAATTTCCAAATCTTTTAAAGAAGTCGGTAAACCTATTTTCTTACACCACTTAAATACTTCATTAAATTCTTCAGCCGTCTCATGACACAACTGCACTAAAGTACCATAGGCTACTTTTTCACCATGCATCTTAGGACAATCTAATATATAACTAATTTCATGTGCTAAATTGGTACCACACTTTTCAAAGCCAATTCCTGATAAATAGATATTAGTTCTAATGATGATTTCTTGTAACTCACCTATCTCTTTATTCTCAAAGCCCGATATTGAATCTATTCCGTATTTCATTAGATTATCAAAACATTCCCTAGCCTCATCATTAATCTTGCCATTAGCTCTAGCCTCAAAATAAGTAGATAAGGCATCTCCCATACCGGCTATCGTTAGTCTTGTTGGGCATTTGATAATAATGCTAGTATCAACTAAAACTACATCAGGATTTTTATCTAGATAAAGATATCTATCCAAACTACCATCTTCATGATAAAGAACAGACAAGGCAGTACAAGGCCCATCATTTGAAGCACTTGTTGGAATAATAATTAAATATTTCTTATTAAAATGAGCTAGAGCCTTGGCCACATCTAAAATCTTGCCACCACCAAAGCCAATAACTACATCATAATCTTTCAGTAAAAGAGATAATTTTTCAATTTCCCCTATAGTACATTCACCATTAAAGATTTCTACCTTAAAATTATTAACATTATCAAAAGTATCATAGCTTCTCTTATCAGCCATCATGTATACTTTCTTATCTTTGAATTTATCTAATTCTTTTAAAGCACCAGGATATTGTATATATTCCATAATTAACCAATCATATTTTCTATATTAGTAACTTCATTTTTTAAACTATACATATTAGAAGTTTCACCCTTAAAACCACTAAATATTCTACTTACAACTTCACCATCCATATAAGAAATCTCTATAACTATCCAATCCCAAGAATCACCATTTTTATTGTTACTAGTAACTTTAATATCACTACTAAATCCAGCACTGTTTAAGATACTATTAAGTTCGTTATTAAATACTCTATAATCCGAGTTAGCATTCACCCCATTAATTTTTATAGCTTGATTGGCACCACAAAAATAAGTATTATATTGTCTAGTCGAATCATAACCTTCAGGCCAACTATTCTCATCACGAGCAACAATCACCCAAACACCAGAAGCTTGATCGTTTCTGCCAGGCGGCGCTAATTCAATAGTTCCATCATTAACAGCTGTTGCAAGTACTGATTCGATAGATCTAGCAGTATGCAAGTCCTTAGCTTTTCTAGTTTTTTCTAATTGAGAATTTAAAACAGGAATCGCAATACCAACTAGTACACCTATAATAGCTATAACAATCAACAGTTCAGCTAATGTAAAACCATTCTTTTTATTTAGCATATTATCCCAGTAGTTCGCTTCCTAATTCCCAACTTTTTATTAATTCTTCGATATAAAAATCACTATATTCATAATCTTCTAAATCAAGTGGTTTATCAAAATCACCATAAGTCTCAAATTCCATATTCATAGGAAGGCGCTGTTCGTCGTTTTCTTCATTAGAATTTGGATCTATCAAGCCATCAAAATAACGCCACATGGTGTAGTGATCATTTTCAAAGATTCCCTGTCCTGCACCCTTTACCACAAAAGCTAAATCAGCTTCTTCTTCATCTTCATAATTAACAGTAACTTTACGTTTCATGACTTTACAATCAAAATCATAGTTTTCGCCAGTATCATAACAATACTCAAATTTATCTCCTAAATCTGATAAATGATATTTACTCATTGGCAAAAAATATTCATCTTCCCAACTATCAAAAGCATATGCTTCCCTTTGACCTTTGATTCTAAATAAATAAGCATGTTCAAACCAAGCGTTGATACTACAACCAATAAGTGCTCCAAGTGTTAATAAATCAGGATTGCCTTTAACAGCTAATACTCTATAAAATCTTTTAGGATCATCTTGACTACTAATTTTGATTTGTGTATATTCCATATTATTCCTCTCTTGTTTACTAACTATATTGTATCAATTAAACTAAAGAAAAACCGATTATTACTGGTGTTAATCCTTATAAGTCTCCATTTAATTTAATAGATTCTTTACTTAAAACAGCACATTGTTTATAAGCCTTAATCATCTTCTCTTCATCAAGTGGCTTTCCTAAGTGCTTATTCATACCAGCCTTTCTACTTTCAAAAACATCATCAGAGAAAGTATTAGCTGAGACTGCAATTATTGGTACCTTCTTAGCATCTTTTCTATTTAGGGCTCTAATTTCTCTTGTAGCATCCAAACCATTCATATTAGGCATTAGAATATCCATATAGATAACTCCAAAATAGCCTTCCTTAGACTTCTTGAAGATATCAACAGCTTCTTTACCATCATAAGCACAAGTTACTTCCATGCCATTATCTTCTAAAAAGAACTTAGCAATTTCAATATTCAATTCATTATCATCTACAAGTAGTGCATGAACTCCCTTAGTAGGGACATTTTCATAATCAATACTCCCTATAGTATCCATATCGCCTAGTTCAAAAGGAATCTTAATAATAGCAGTTGTACCAATGCCCTTCTTACTTTCAAGCTTTATACTACCACCCATTCTTTCAATCAGCTTCTTAGACATAGCTAAACCAAGACCGCTTCCCTCATATTTAGTTCTACTTGTTTGATTCTGTTGTGAGAACATATCAAAGGCATGCTTAATAAATTCATCAGTCATACCCTCGCCTTCATCCTTACAATACAAAGTATAAAGAGAATGCTTATCATCTATTATCTCTTCGTTTCCCCAAACGGTAATTGTGCTGCCACTTGGTGAGAACTTAACCGCATTACTAACGATATTAGATAGAGCCCTACCTAAATATACAGGATTGCCAATTAAAATAGAATGTTTAAAATTAACCTTATCCCAATCTACATCATACTTAATATTCTTTTCAGCAGCCTTATCATAATAAATACGATTTATTTCTCTTATGAAATCAATAAAATCAAAGGTCAATTGATGATCCTTCAAATCACCACTTTGTAACTTATTCATATCCAAAATATCATTGACTAAAGAAACTAGATATTCTAAAGACTTCTGAGCCTTATCTCTTAGTTGCCCTTGCATAATAATATCATCAGAATATTGATTAGCCATCTTAACCATACCGATAAGGCCATTTAAAGGAGTACGAATATCATGGCTCATTGTCTTTAAAAATTGAGTCTTCATATCCACTTCTTTCTTAGCCTGTTCAGCCTCAAAATACAAGTTCTCCTCAGTTCTCTTTGTATCACTGATGATTCTAATCAAACATAAGACATGGGTTAATCTACCGCTTGCATCTTTTCTTTTTGCGACAAAACGCATACGATGCCAGTTACCATCATTCATCTTATATTCAGTAGTAACAAACTCTTCATCTTTTAGTCTTTCCTCTAAAGTTTTAACATCCATAAAAGGTCTAACTAATTCACGATATTCAGGAGCTACTAAATTATCACAAACAAAATTAAATTGTTCAGAAGCACTAGCAACATCCTTTTTCAAATAATGTGATATATCATCACTAGCGATTTCTTCAATCATATCATTAATAATATCAACACGATAAATCGCATTAAAAGTCTTTGCGATAGCTGAAATGATTTCATTTTGTTTCTTAGTCTTATCTAAGGCGTCCTCTAATTGTTCCTGAATAGCCTTTTCCTTAACAAGGATATCATCGACAAAACGGAAACCTAAAAGAATATAGAAATCATTTTCATCCTCATATACTTTAGTAGCCTGTATCGCAAAATATTTTTGGCCTAAATTATTTGGAATACTTTCATAATAAAAACTAATCTTATCGTTTTTATTTAGTTCTTCCTTTAAATGAGCACAAGAAACCCAATCCAAGAATTCTCTTCTATTCTTTTCATCTAAGTAACAATTCGCATAATAATCAGCACATTCATCAAAATTATCAAAAGATTTTTCCTTAAAAACAACATCAGCATTAGTATCCTTGACAATCTTAAGTTTCTCAAAAGTTCCCTTGTTTAATTCAATATAATATACCGCATTATAATCGGTTGTTAATTTATCTAGAATATATTTATCTCGCTTAATCTTAGTTAAATTATCTTCTAATTGAATATTATTTTTTCTATTCTTAAAAGAAAGCGAACAAACAATGCCAAACAAGGCAAGCATTATCATGCCAATAGTCATTACAACAACAGGATGCATCTGAATAAGCATCATTAAAGTCATATCAGAAGCCTTATACGAAGTATAGTTAGAAGCTATATTATCAATCGCATCTTCACCTTGTGCATAAATGCCCTTTGTTAAAATACCAGCTAAAGCATAATTGTTTTCATTAGACACTAACATACGATACTTGAAAGAATCATTGTTGATATAGTTATAAATTAAGCTACCACTAGCATCATTATTAACAAATTCCTGAGCCATATAATAGTAGGCAAAAGTAATATCAGCCTTGCCATCTCTTACAGCCTTCATTGCCTCTTGTCTTGTATCAAAATATATCTTCTCAGCATTTGACGCATATTCCTTTTCAATTTCATTACTAGCAGAACCCTGCTTTACAGTAGCGATTGTTTTAATGTCACCCTTATTGTCTTTTCGCATAATACTAGCAACACCCATTGTGATATATGGAGCACTGGCTCCATAATGATTTTTTTCTATAATGGGATCACTTACCCTAGCATCAATTGCGATATCAATTGAATCAGTATGACTTTGATACCAAATATATTCATTTCTATCCTTACAAATAACAAACTCATAAGGTAGACCAATATAATCAGCCACATTCTTAAAGAAATCAGGAAGAATACCCTTCATTTCGCCATCTTCAACATAAGAATACGGTCTTCTTGTAGGATCACATAAAACCTTAAGAGGCTTTTTATAAGAATTGATAAGTTCTTCTTCAGAAGGAGTAAAATTTAAAACCTTAATATCATAAGAAGCATAATAACGATTAAATAATTCTCTTTGCCAGTCACCTTCTGCATTATTTATTTGGTCTATCGCATAATTAATCTTATCCAATAATTCCGTATTACCCTTCTTAACTATTGCATAAAAATCTTGTGGTTCAAATTTCTCAATAATTCTTTCATTATTTGTTGTACGCATTGAAGAAGAAACAAGGGCATCAACCTCACCATTTTGTAGTCCTTCTTCCATATCTTTAAACACTTCATAATAAACAGGTATATAAGAAAAGCCTTTCTCGTCAGCAAGCTTTTCAAAATCATTGTTTCTACTATTGCCCTTCAATAAACCAACTCTTAAACCATCATATGTATTATATTTTTGACCAATAACCTTAGTATTATCACTTCTTACTGTAATCATACATTCATTGGTACCAATCGGTTTAGAATAATCAAATATTTCTTCACGTTCAGGCGTTTTTCTAGCAGACGTCAGTAAATCAATCTCACCATCTTCCAACATCCTTTGCATATCTTTCCAACCTAGTTCATAACCAACATAGTCGTATTCAGCATCTAAGTAACGTGCCATCAAACGTAAGAAATCATAACCATAACCACTTTTGTCACCATCTTCATCAATCATATGGTAACCATCCATATGGAAAAAACCAACACGAATAGTTTCGTGTTTATCTTTGGCAACAATATTGATTGGACATATTGTCAAAACACATAAAAAAGTAACTAATAAAGTAACTAGTTTTCTTAAACACCAAAACTTCTTAAACATTTCATTTATTTTCATTAGAACATCCCTTATATTCTTAGATGATTTGTATTTCTTTTATATTTATATTATCTAAAAAAAGAAAAGTTTAGTCTATAATTTTTTATTAGTTATCCACATTTATCAACACTCAAATGGGAAAAATATGGGAATTTTTAAAACTATCTAAATGTTAAAATACTACTTGCAACCGCTAAGGTAAGGGTTATTTCTGGTCGGCTAAACCAGGAGACTGCACAAAAGTCCTGTTTGTAATATACAACAGGAGGTGATGCATTATGAGTAATTATGAAATGCTTATGGCGATTTTTGCCGGCATTACTTTAGTTATACAAATTGTTAAACTAAGAGATGAAAATAAAAAATAACCCTATTTAAAATTTTTGGAAAAGTTTGAGGGTTATCTTTTATCCTTATAAAATCCAGAAATAACCTTTACGCGGTTGCTTTCTTTACATGATTATTATATCACCTTGATAAATTAAAAAGGCCATATTTTACAATACAGCCTTATATATTAGGGGAACTCTAAAGAGAATTATGCAACATCTTTCTTTAATAAGCCTAGTAACACTGCACCAACGATTGTACCTACAACTAAAGCTACTAGATACATTAAAGTATTACCAACTACCGGGAATACGAAGATGCCACCATGAGGAGCCATCAATGTACAATTAAATGCCATAGATAAGGCACCAGCCAATGCTGAACCAACAGCACATGAAGGAATTACATGTAGAGGATCTGCAGCTGCAAATGGAATAGCACCTTCAGTAATAAATGCTAAACCCATGATGAAGTTTGTAGGGCCAGACTTTCTCTCAGATTCTGTAAACTTCTTCTTGAACAACAACGTTGCTAGAGCAATTGCACATGGAGGAACCATACCACCAATCATAACTGCAGCCATAATATTGTAGTTACCAGAAGCGATAGAAGCTACACCGAATACATATGATGCCTTATTAAAAGGACCACCCATATCGATTGCCATCATACCACCAAGTATTGCACCTAGTAAGATAACATTCGCACCACTTAATGAAGCTAATGCGTTATTTAATCCCATATTGATTGCACCTACTACTGGTTCAATCGCAAACACCATAATAGCACCAGTTAGTAACATACCAAATAACGGATAAATTAATACTGGCTTGATACCATCTAATGATTCAGGAATAATCTTATCAGAAACTCTCTTTAAAAGATTTACAAGATAACCTGCAATAAAACCCGCTGCCAAAGCACCTAAGAAACCAGAAGTACCATTAGCTGCGATAGAACCACCAAGGATACCTACTGCAAGTCCTGGTCTATCCGCAATAGACATGGCTATAAAGCCTGCTAATACTGGAAGCATAAAGCCAAAGGCAACACCACCAACTTGTCCTTTTAAGAAATTTGCAAGCGGAGTTAGAGTACCAAAGCTAGCTCTTTGAGCATCAGTTAAGCTATTGATATCATAGTTCATGCCATCAACCAAGAAAGCAAGCGCAATCAAGATACCACCACCAACTACAAACGGTAACATATGAGATACACCATTCATTAAATGTTTATAAATAGAATGACCTGCACTATCATTAGCCTCATTATTAGCCTTTTTAGAATTACTCTTATAAACAGCTACATTACCACTAACAATCTCATCAATTAATTCATTAGGCTTATTAATACCCTTAGATACTTGACACTCAATAACCTTCTTACCATCAAAACGATCCATTGGAACATTTGTATCAGCAGCTACGATAATACCATCTGCACTATTAATTTCTTCTTCAGTTAAGATATTCTTAGCACCGCCTGAGCCTCTTGTCTCAACCTTTACCTTATATCCTTTTGCCTTAGCAGCCTTTTCAATAGCCTCAGCAGCCATATATGTATGTGCAATACCTGTAGGACATGCGGTTACTGCTAGAACATAATGTCCCGTATTAGATTCGAGCCCAGTAGATTCGAGCCCAGATTCATCTTTCTTTTCTTCAGCATCATCAATTACCTTCAAGAATTCTTCAACAGTCTTGGCCTTCTTCAAATCATCCACGAAGTTTTCATCCATCAACATAGTAGCTAACTTAGAAAGAATTTCTAGATGCACACTACCAGAACCCTCTGGTGCTGCAATTAAGAATGCTAAATCAACCGGCTTAGAATCTAGGGCTTTATATTCAACACCACTTGGAATTGTCATAGCAGCAAGACCTGGTTCTTTAACACCTGAGCATCTACCATGAGGAATGGCAATACCATTGCCAACTCCAGTTGTACCCTCTTTTTCTCTTTCATATACTGCATCTAAGTATGATTTCTTATCTGAAATCTTGCCTGATGCGTCCATCAAATCAACCAACTTAACCAAGCATGCTTCTTTATCATTAACATCAGCGTTTAGTAAAACACTTTCCTTTGATAATAAATCTGTAATTTTCATAATAATCCCTCTTTTTTATAAATTACGATATAAATTTTCTACTTCATCTTTAGTAGCTAGAAATTCGCTGAAGGCACTTGCAGAGCCTGTAGAAACACCATATTTGAACGCTTCCTTATAATCGTTGAATTTTGTATAGCCATAGATGAAACCTGCAACCATTGAATCGCCTGCTCCAACTGAATTAACTAACTTTCCCTTTGGAGCTGCTGAGCTTATGACATCACCATTTTCACTCACTAGAACTGCACCCTCACCAGCCATAGATATAAGTACATTTCTAGCTCCCTTTTCCTGTAACTTCTTAGCATAAGGAACTACATCCTCACGTTTTTCTAACTTAACACCAAATATTTCGCCTAGCTCATGATTATTAGGCTTAATTAGAAACGGTTTATATTCAAGAACATTTGTAAGTAAGTCCTTAGTCGCATCTACTACAATCTTGATATTCTTATCTTTTAGATAATTCATAATATCTCTATACATTGTTGAAGGAAGACAACTTGGAATACTCCCTGCTAACACCAAGATGTCATCGCTTGTTAATTTATCTAGCTTAACATACAACATCTTGATAGCTTCTTCATCAATATTAGGTCCCATGCCATTTAATTCACTTTCAGTATTAGATCTTAATTTAACATTGATTCTTGAATAACCATTTTTAACCCAAATCATCTCATCTTGAATACCATCTTTGGTAATTAACCTTTTGATTTCTTCTCCCGTAAAACCAGCCAAGAAACCCAGAGCGCTTGTTTCAAGCCCTAAGTTTCTTAAGACGATAGAAACATTGATTCCCTTGCCACCTGGAAAGATAAATTCTTTATAAGTTCTGTTTGTTTCTCCTAATTTAAAATCTTTACAAGAAGCGATATAGTCAAGTGAAGGGTTAAAAGTAACGGTGTATATCATACTTTCCTCTCTTTCTAGTTCTCAAACATGGTACCTGATGTCTTTTGAACGATTTTGAACGGTTTTCCTTAACCACCTTTATAATACAGTCACAATCGGTCAATGTCAACACATTATTGAATGAATTTGACTGATTTTGACTTTTTTTAAACGTTTTTATATAATTTTCTTGTAAAAGGTGAATAAAATGCTTAATGAAGAAAGAAAAAGAATAATATTAGACATTACAAACGAAAGAAAAAGTATTACTATTGTCGAACTAATGGAAATATTAGACGCTTCTGAATCTACCGTTAGAAGAGACCTATCTGATATGGACAAAAAGGGTTTGTTGAAGAAAGTACATGGTGGTGCTATTTCTTTAAATAACGATATTTTGACAGAAGATGAATCGGTTGAACAAAGATCAGATTTGAATTCATCATCAAAAAGAGAAATTGCTAAATATGCAGCCTCTTTAATTAAAGATAATGATGTTGTCTATTTGGATGCAGGTACTACTACTTCAATGATGATTCCTTATCTTAAAAGTTCTAAGGCAACATTTATCACAAACTGTGTAACTCATGCTAGACAATTATCACAAGATGGACATCAAGTATATTTGCCAGGTGGTATGTTAAAGTCTAAGACTGAAGCAATCGTTGGTAGTGAAACTTAGAAGTACTTAGAGAAAATGAACTTTACTATGGGTTTCTTTGGAACTAATGGTATCAATAACAATGGTCATACCACGCCTGATCCTCAAGAAGCTCAAATAAAGGAAGTAGCATTTAATAATTGTATTGAAAAATATATCTTAGCTGACCCTAGTAAGTTTGATAAAGTTTGTACTGCAAGATTTGCCAAGATAGATCAGGGTTTTATTATTACTGATTCAAATATTCCTGATAAGTATAAGAAACTGCACAATTCAATTATTGTAGATATGATAGAGAATAAATAGACTTCCAAAAAAGAAGTCTATTTATTCATCTAAAGCCTTCTTTAAATCTTTCATATTGGTATAACCTGGAACGTTTGGATCACTTGATATTCTTTTAGCTTCAGCCATAGCATCATCTATCTTTTTACGAATATAATACGTGCTGCGACCAGAACCATATCTACTAATATGGCCTTCTTCCGTTAAAGTTTTTATTATCGCAAGCACCGAAGATCTTCCTAAACTTGGACAATTATTAACAACCTCAACGCTTGTAAATATTCCTATAGTCCCATCAATATATTTTTTAACAATATCATAAGATGTAGTGCTATTTTCTAAAAGACCAACTCGATCTTCAAATTCAATATAGCAAGCTAAAATTATTTGTAACATATAGCGAATGAATGGCCTTGGATCGTTTTTATCTTCATGCCAACCTACATCAGCATATTCTAAAGCATCATAGTAGTAATTTTTAGTCTTTTCAATTTCTTTTTCAATACTAATATATTTTCCAACATTATATCCACTCTTATACAATAACAACAAAGTTAATAATCTACTCATTCTTCCGTTTCCATCATTAAAAGGATGGATGTATAAGAAATCACAAATATAAATCGGAATCAACAAAAGTGCATCAACCTTTTCTCTTGCGATTGCGTTTTCATACGCATTACATAATTGCTCAATAGCATTTGGAGTTTCATATGGTGCAAGCGGTGTAAATCTTGCGACAACCGTTCCATCAGTCAATGTTTCTGATATATAATTTTGTACGCTCTTATAATTACCTGCAAAACTAAGACCTGACTTTTTTAACAAATCTTTATGTAATTGAAGAATATATGATGATTTAATAGGAATAAAATCATGATTTTCATGTATTGTATTCAAAACATCTTTATACCCAACAATCTCATTCTCATCCCTATTGCGTGGAGTAACCTTATCTTTAAATAATTGTCTTAGACGAGTGCTTGTTGTCACGATGCCTTCTATTTTATTGGAAGCCTCAGTACTTTGAATCTTTGCGATTTCTACTAGTCTTTCTAACTCAACTGGTTTTTGGCGAACAAAAAGTTCTTGTCTTCCCTTACACTCATGGATTTTTGCGACAAGATTAAGAATGTCTGTATCCCATTGTTGATTCTCAAATTTACCATAATCAAAAGTTCTCATTATTACTCCTTTTCGTCCAAAGATATATTCTTTCGTCCAATTATAAGCATATTTGGACGATAAATCAATTATGTGGACGAAAAGAAGATTAGCTATTTTGTGTCTTATGCTTATGCTTAAACTTATACATATTCTTATCAGCACGATCTTTTACTGTTATCATTTCTTCATTTGCATAATAAGAAGAACCATAAGAAACAGTAGGAATAAATTCATACATACTACGCTTTTCTTCTAATAGACTTAAAAATATATCTAAGCATTCAGCTTCTTTATCTTTATTAGTCAATAACACGCAAAATTCATCACCACCAATGCGGTAACAATAGCCATATGATGAATATGCCCTTTTAATACAATCAGCAATCTCTGATAAACAAGCATCGCCTTTTAAATGCCCATGCTTGTCATTAACAAGCTTAAAGTCATCGACGTCAAAGACGATTAAGACACCTTCACCCTTATATATTTCTGAAGTACTATTTAGATAACTATCTTGACTTAATAAGCCTGTTAAGCCATCTAATTGATGCCACATTTCATTGCAATAAATAAAATACAAGACTGACAACAGTGTTATACATAACCACGACACATGAAGATCGGGTGTTAAAATTTGAATAATAGTTTCGGCTAATAAGAATAAACCCAAAGGATAAATTAATTTTTTACTTCTATTTTGGAAATTTAAAGAAGTAATAATTGTTGACAATAATAGATACAAAATAGATAAGAAATAAACAATTATATAAATATAAAAGTATGGTCCACGCGAATATATATTATCTACACTTACAGAAAATACCAAACCAAAGGGAATCGATATAGCCAAAAATAACAAGAAAATTATTTCAAAGAAAATAGCGATTTTCATTTCTTTACCGACAATGCTTTTTTTGTCTAATGCATATATTAGACAAATAGATGGAACTGGTGATAGACCAAAGCCTAGATAATTAGAGACAATATTAAGCCACCTATATTCTTTTGGCATGCCATCTACAACAAGTGTGATAACTTCCAATATCGAAATAAAGGCAATTATTATGAACGCAAAAAAGAAGCCACGTTTCTGCTTCTTATTTAGCGATTCGCTTAGTTTTGTAAGAATGCACATAAAGCTAAGCACAAACAAATCTATAATAGTTAAAACACAAAAGTATCTGCTCATTAAAAAAATTCCTCTTCGACAAATAAACCCATCAAATATAGGATATATTACCGTTATATTTTAACATCTATTTTGCTGATTAACTTGTTTTTTATTTTAATTAACCACTTCTACAAAAAATTATTAGATACTAAACTCAATTGTTATTCTCCACATTCAAACCAACAGGCTCTTCTTCAATTGAATCAATATAGATATAACCTTGCGCAAAAGGAGGTCTTGGATATTTATATGGATGAAACCTTTTATTTTTAGAATTTAAAATACAATTAATCATCCTATCAATCATTTTCTTATCAAAATAATTACTAGAATGAGAAGTAATAATAGTATCAACATTCATCTTTAACACCTTATATAAAGTATCTAATTGATCATCCAAAGTACCATGATTAGAAAAGTACAAACTTGACATTATCTATCTCGTTATTAAATAATATAAATTATGTTTTTCTCATTAATAATATTATTTATGTTTTCCTTAAGAAATGTTGGCTTGATTTCTTGTAATGTTATTTCTTCTAATGGTAACCATACTAACTGTTCCACGTTATCAGTTTTACTCTTACACAATTTTAAATCTTCATCCAAAATTTTCATATAATAATAAAATTATATTGTATGGCAATCAAACCCATCAATCGCACCACTTACACCATTAAAAAATTTTTCACATACAACTGCGAGATGCTGTGCGCATGTATACATACCAGTTTCTTCATAAATTTCTCTTTCCATACACGATTTAGAAGATTCACCTAAATGAACACCTCCACCAGTTTCGATTTATTAGACTCTTTTTATTTTACAAAACTAGAATTTGACAAGTACCTTATAGCTTCGTATTTTCAAACCCATTATTTCATTTTTTTCTCGATTTAATCATAAAAAACGCTATACCAGCAACTATTATGTATCCAAACAATGAAATAACAGATGATTCAATTCCAAACTCACCACCTGTGATGGCGAAATCTTTTGAATTAAGAACATATGTCATTACAGAATATTTATCCATTTTTTCCCCAATGGCTAATCCTCCACCAATAATCACAATGTTCCAGATAGCATGAACTATTCCACTATTCCAAACTGAACCACTTTCTATTGCAATCATCGAAAACATAACGCCTACCATCGTTCCGGCGATAATTACTAATAAACAACTGCCTATTGAAAAATCCTGCCCAAGAACATGTACAATACCAAATAACATTGATGGAACAATTACAGCCACCTTAATATTCCATCTTTTCTTTAATGCATTAAGTATAACTCCTCTAAACACCATTTCTTCAACAAATCCAGCCGCTATTCCGGTAAATGCAACCCCTGCACTTAAAGTATTGAACATCTGATTTCCATTCATATTTGAGGATACATACTTACCGCTGAATATTAAAAGATAACTTCCTTTTATAACAAATGGTAATAATACAGCTATCAAAATCCATCTTATTTTAATAGCAAATTTAGGCATTCCGAAATCCGAAGTCGGCAATTTAATAATTTTGCTAATAAACATTTTCAGAATAAGATATGTCAATCCAGCATATATAATTCCAGCGATAATATTACAAATGCCAGTTGGAATTTTTATTATAACTAACATACTTGCGATGGATTGTGCAATAATCTGTGTGATTATTAAAATAAATATGGCAACAAATGATGTGCTAATTGCTTTTTTCTATTATGATTATAGGAAGATTTAGTCCTGATCATGATAGATTA
>SAMEA104315437__coassemble_370_pt1 | contig 24551 bp, 19 predicted proteins | sample SAMEA104315437__metabat2_low_PE_040 | metagenome-assembled genome bin SAMEA104315437 (sample SAMEA104315437) | gut metagenome | biome: Monkey gut; feature: monkey-associated habitat; material: faeces | place: China | collected 2013
ATGAAGCCATAACGTTTTTTCATTTCGCCAGTTGATACGCTAACTAGATCAATGCACCCCCACATCATATATCCAATTAGATTAACGCCATCATCGATTGCCTTGCCCATCTCAGCTACATGATCTCTTAGATAATCTATACGATAGTCATCATGTACTTTAAAGTCACTTGTTAGTTCATCAACACAACCTATACCGTTTTCAGTAATCATAATTGGACATTTATATCGATCGTACACTTTATTAAGCGTATATCTTAAGCCAACCGGATCTATCGGCCAATCCCAAGCAGTTTCTTTTAAATAAGGATTTTTAATTCCGCCCATTATGTTTCCGCTAGTTTGTTCAGAAAAGTCTAATGTGCTTTCAGAAATACTTTGATAATAAGAGAAAGTATAGTAATCACAAACGCCTTCTTTTAATGTTTGTTTTTCTTCTTCAGTAAGATTAGGCTCATATCCATATTCTTTATATCTCTTTAAAGTGAAATATGAATATTCACCTTTCATCATCACATCAGCACAAGAACAGTTATAAAAGGCATCGTCTTGCCAAGTTAATAACACATCATTTGGATGACAAGTTCTAGGATATCTTGTAATATGACAAATCATAGTACCAAAGTGGAAATCAGGATTGATTTTCCTTCCTTCAATTACAGTCTTTGCGGATGCTATAAACATATTATTCAAAGCTTCAAATCTTCTTTGGGGATTGTCTTCTTGACTAGAAAACGTACAATCTTCACTAGGGATGAAAGCACCTTGTCCTAAAGAACTCATTGATAAGAATATATCGTTTATTTCGTTAAATGGTATCCAATACTTAACATAGTTACTATATCTTTCCATTATTGTCTTTGCATATCTAACAAATAAATCTATAACTTTCTTATTATCCCAGCCTCCATATTTTGTTCCAACGGCAAGAGGAATGTCACTGTGAGACATCGTAACAACTGGTTTTATATTATACTTAGCTAATGTTTTGAAAAACGAATCATAATATTTCAAGCCTTTTTCATTAGGTGTTTCATCATCCCCATTTGGAAATATTCTCGCCCAAGATATAGAAAACCTAAAAGCTTTAAATCCCATTTCAGCAAGCAATTCTATATCATCTTTGTAATGATGATATAAGTCTATTGCCTTGTGTGATGGATAGAAACGTTTGGCATCCAAAATCGGAGTTATAACTCGTGGACTAGAATGAGACCCATTAGTCACGATATCAGATACTGTTAAACCCTTGCCATCTTCATCATAAGCACCTTCACATTGGTTTGCAGCAACCGCTCCTCCCCATAAGAAATCTTTGTTAAAGGACATTTTAGTCCTCCCACTTTAGAACTGCCATCATCACAAACGCAACAACCATAGAAATGCAAACACCAATTAAGTAATAAACAAATGTGTCTGTCATAGCTAGAACAATTGTGCCAAATGGAACAAAACCGAATGATAAGTACTTAACTGTGAACATGCCCATAACAACACCACCAGCAGCTCCACCAGCCATAGTTGCGATTAGAGCTTTTTTGTACTTTGAAATCAAGCCAAAGAATACAGGTTCAGTAACACCAATCAAACCAGTAATACCTGTTGATAAACCAAGAGATTTAGTATCTTCGTTTTTAGATTTTAAGAAGATGTAGATAGCACAAATTGCCATTGCAGCATTTGAACAAGCGGTACATGGATAAATGAAGTCATAACCTAAAGTTGCAAGGTTTTGAACAGTTATAGGTGACATTGCTACCTGCATACCAGTCATAAGCATAAACGGATAAATAGCACCGCAAATAGCACCACCAACAGGTCCTAATGTTGTGTATAACCATAACACACCTTCAGCAACGAATGTACCAATCCAGCCACCAATTGGAGCAAGTAATGCCCAACCAACCACAGCAGATAACATAACTGTAACAAGAGGTGTAACGATAATATCAATCATCTTAGGAACAACCTTCTTACAAGCTTTCTCAATATAAGATTGGAAATATACAGTTAAGATTGCTGGTACTACTGTTGATGAATAGCCAGCATAAGTAATTGGAATAATTCCAAATAATTTGATTTGAGTACCAGCTAAAGCAGCGAAAGATGGGCTCATCAAAATCGCAGCTGTAGTTGCAGCTAAAACTTGATTACACTTAAACTTTTTGCCAGCAGAATAAGCTGTTAAAATAGGCAAAAAGTAAAATGAAGCTTGAGAACAAGTAAAGAAGAAATTGTAAGTATCTGTGCTTGAATCAAGCCATCCTAAAGATTGGAATGAATATAATAAACCTTGAAGCAAACCACACGCAACAATTGCAGGAATTACTGGTGCCAGAATTGCAGAAAGTGTCTCCATCAATGTAGGTAATAAATTCTTTAAAGTTAGTTTCTTTTTTTCGCCATCAAGGTTTTCATCTACTGCATCTTCTTTTGCTAATCCATTTTTATCACAGATATCGTTATAAACAGAATCTACTCCTGATCCAATAATAATTTGAAGTTGATTGCCAGCCCACTTAGTGCCCATAACACCTGATAGCTTTCCAATTTCATCTTCTTTTACAAGATTTTTGTCTTTAAAATTAAATCTTAAACGTGTTACACAATGTGTAAAATAGCTAATGTTGTCTTTCCCACCGATACAATCCATTAGATTATCGATAAGGTCTTGATACTTGTTTTGTTTTGACATTTTATTGTCTCCTTTTCTTTTTTTATGTTTAAACAATGCTCGGCCGTTTGCATTGCTTTGAAACCTTATATAAATAAAACCCAACCGACAAAACACAGTTATTAACTGTGATTGTGATTGGGTTATGCCTTTTAATTTGTTATAAAAGTTACAGTCCTAATTCACGGCTACATAATCTATTGATATGTAGCATCAAATATAATTTTTCTTCGTCATTGAGATTAATTGAATACTCATCATTTAAGTACTTAGATATCTTTTCAACGCACACATTAATATCAGGGTATTTGGTAATCATCGAGTTATACATCTTTTGATTTTCACTCTCATGCATATCATTATTTCTTGCTCTGTTGTATAAGTAATTCATATGAGTAAGAAATCTTGAATAGTTAAACGAATCTCTAGATATACTTATGTTTAATTCTTTTTCAATAATCTCTGTTATCTTTGTATTTCTTTTACCATTCTCCTTTGCTTGTATAATCTTATCTTTATTGATTTCAGCATTTATCATATTTAACATGATGCCAGAAACTTCGTCATGTGGTAATTTTATATTCAAGTTCTTTTCAATAACCTTTAATCCATATTCTGCAACTTCATACTCTAACGGATACATTTGTTGAAGATCATAATATAAAGGCAATTGAACATCCATGCCCTTCTTATGTCTTTCAATAGAGAAATTTATATGGTCAGCTAGGATGAACGGAAGACTATCGTTTACCGTACAATCAACGCTAGATATTAGCTTCCTATAAATAAGAATTGAAACTTCAATAACATCTTGAGGTATATCAGCAATCAAAGATAAATACTTCTCATCGTAATCATAATAAGTACGACTTATACAAGATAAATCAGTGATGGTGCAAGGCATTGCGGTAAAACCGATACCCTTTCCTTCAACTATAACTTGATTGCCGGCTGAATCTTCAGCTAATACAAAATTGTTATTGATCTTCTTAATTAGTTTCATCTTTACCCCATATCTTCTAGTACTAAAACCTTATCAAATGTATTTACTTCTTTTTCTATTCCTATCTTATCAAACTCGTGATTATTGTTGTTAGTGATTATCACCATCACCGTTGTATCTAAATCTTCTTTAGACAAGTAGCTGTTATCAAACTCTATAATCTTTTCTCCATGCTTAACTTTTTCTCCCTTATTCTTAAAAGCCTTAAATCCAACACCATTTAAGTTAACGGTATCAATACCAATGTGAACAAGGACTTCCACACCATTGTTCATTGTGATACCAAATGCATGTTTTGTAGGAAACACCATCGTTAGTTCTCCATCACAAGGTGAACAAACAACATTGGTTTTAGGAACAACCGCTACACCATCACCCATCATCTTTCCAGAAAAGACATCATCATTCACATCTACAATATCAATGCATTTTCCTTCTGCTGGAGAGTAGATATTTTGGTCTACCACTTTTTTAAATCTATCAAATAAACTAAGCATACTTTAAATAAAAAACTCCTTAATCAACATAAATAGTCACATGTAAAACATTTGTACTAGTTATGCCTCCAAGGAGTTACAGTCTAATAACTTATTTACAATTACAATGTAAATCTTTTTGAAAGCGCTGTCAAGAGAAAATTTAGTAAAAATATAAATACAAAATTTAATCATTGTCTAAACTATTTGACTAAATAGCTTACTAAATAAATTTATTTTTTAACTTAGTAAGATAGAAATTCCCTTTGTTTATCCACGTTTTTGTAATTTATTCGACTATACATTTGACTAAATGTTTGACTAAATTAAATTATTTCTTTAATTTAGTAAGTTAAAAATCTCTCGTGTTTATGTGCATTTTAGCAGTTTATCCGTCTAAATATCCGTCTAAATAATTTTATTTTTTTAATTTAGACGGATAAAAATTCCCAGTGTTTTAGGGCTTTTTTGTACTTTATCCGTCTAAATATCCGTCTAAATAATTTTATTTTTTTAATTTAGACGGATTATCATGTTTTTATATTCATCAGTAATTAACTTTTGAAATGGTCATCACTTGATAACACCCAAATAGCATTTCTTGAATATTTTGTATTGCATTGAATAATTCCTTTTCTTTTTAATGAATGTAACAAATTACGAATTTTATTCTCTTTTTGATCATCAGTTAAATTATCTGGCAATTTATTCATTAATAGTACTTTAAAATTATTTTTTGTCCCGGACTTATATTCTTGAAGATACTTAACAATTAGATTTCGATAGTACTCGTCATCAAATCCTTTGTTTTTCACATACTGTTCTTTCTTTTCCAAACTACTTGCTATATCAGCAGAAATATAAATATTTGGCATCCTGCCTTCGATAACATTTAATTTTCTTAGATATTTAGCTTGTTCATTGGTTATTGGATGACGCTTTTGAACTTGGTCAATTAAAAATACTGTTTGTAAATCAAACTCTGGATGTTCAAACAACAAATTCGTATAGTTTTCATCCAGGACTTTTCCATATATCGTCACTCCAACTTGATTTCCTACCGATAAATCATAATCCGGCATTGGAAAATATTTTTCTTGTTGTATCTTAAACACTTTACGTATTCCCATGGATTGTGTATCAATCATGTTGAATTTCATCATTGTTTCTGCCAATAACTGGTTTCTATAAAATGGAGGTGTGTAATTTTTTTGAAGTACAACTTCAATACTTCCCGGTAAAAAAGATCCTGGATTTCTTAGTGTAATTTCATCCTCTTCTTCATCTAGATTAATTCGACCTCCTAATGCATAGTTAGAATGAGCGATGCAATTATTCATAAGTTCTCTTAAAAGCCACGTATCATATTGTTTTGTTTCAAAAGGGAATAAAGTCAATTGATTAGGCATATATCGATAAGTTAAATTACGAATTCGAGAAAAAATACGATCACTTAATGTGATAAATGGAATTTTAAAGATTTGATAGTCTTTGATGTTACTTTTTGAATCATATACTCTCCAGGCTGCTTCAGGCGTGTAATCAAATAAGTAATCATAATCCTCGTTTCCTAACAAAAGCATGCAAGCATTTGTTATACCACCATTTTGTATAAGTTTCATCTTTATCAAGAACTCTTCATCGCTCATAGAGTCAACTTCGTTTGAGATATGCGGCTTTTGCATCTTCTCTTTAAAATTATGTCTAGCTAAAGAAATTGCATCTTTATCAAGGTGTTGAATGGTCGCTCCTTTTACAAGTAATTTTGACCAGTCACGATTACCCTGCTGACGAATTCTGTCCATTTTTTCTAACGATAATGGAACAAGAGAGTCCCCTTCTCTAGCATAATATAGGTCTTTCCAACCTGTTGGAATACCAGCTGTTGCAGCAGGTATCTGAAACATGATTATTCTTTTATCTTCTTTTTCAACTTCATAAATTTCAACAAATGAAATACCGCCAGTTGTCTGTAATGATATTTCATGTTTTAGTGTATCGAGGCCACTCTTATTACGATAATTAGTTCCTATTATTTTCTTACCTTTTTCCTTAATACCAAAAACAAGCCATCCGCACTGTAAATTTCTTAGATTTGCCTCATTTGACAGTGCCGAAAAATATCTGCCAATCTTATCTTTATCATAATCATTATTGGCTTCTTTAAATTCTACCGTCTCATTCTCCCAATTGTTTATAAGACTATTTAACTTTTCCAACAATTCATCTTGTAAGTTGTGATCCACACCTAAACCTCCTTGTCTAAATCGTTTTTTAACGAACTATATTAAATACGTGTACTTTTCTAGTCCCACACCTTTGTTTCTTTTGATGAATAATCTTTGCCGTCTGCATCTTTCCAAGTAGTTGTAACCTCATACTTTTTGCTGCTATCCGTAAAAATGATTACATTTTGATTAATGCAATTTCCGGCTTTAAGCACTTCAAGAGGCATTACTTCATCATCTTTGTGCGATATAATTCCATATTCTTTAGGAATGTCATAGTCAACTTGGTATGCATCAGCATTTCCGGTATTAGCTATTCTTATTTTGAATGCCTTCTTAGAAATTCTATAAATTCTCGCCTCTACATTCGCTTTCATTTGCTTAGAAGATTCTATTCTTTCTAATTCATACTGCTTTAACCTCAAGTCGTATTCTTTTAATTGTTTCTCTAACTTAGAGATTTTAATTGTCCTATAAAATGATATGGTGGAAAGAATAAATGCTGCCATTGGAATAAAATATTTGACTGATACATTTGCAATAGTTTTAATAGTTTCTGTATTCATTATATTCATTACCACATAACTATCTAAATGATTTTTTTAGTTCTTTCAAAACTTCTTTAATGGTATCATTTTTCATTTCTTCTATAGTTGCGTCCAATAATTCCTTATTCTCATCTAATAATTCCTTCTTAGTAAAAATTCTTTTGCAATTTGCACATTTATATCTATAACATTCATCATCCGATAAATCGCCTACACCTTCATTCAAGTTTTCAAGCAATTTGTTCCCACAAACCGGACAAAGTACTTCTACATTTTTTTCTATATCTTTCATTAATTCTCCTATAAATCAAATAATTCTTCTAACTTCTTATCTAGAGTTCCATCTTTAGCATAAGGCAAAGTATCACATAGCTTAATGTTGTGTTTATGAACACTTACTTCCTCATCAAACCCAAGAATAAATGATAAACAAATTCTATAGATAATCTCCGTTGGAGCTAGACCATAGACTTGTTTTTCAAATATATGATTTAATCTCTCGTTTTCATCAGGATATAAAGTTTTCATCTTTTCACTATTAAATAGTCTCTTTACTATTTCAGCAATATATAGTCCTGATTTCATATACAAGTCAGCAAATGTTTTTGTATCATCATCAAAGCATCCAGGATTCTCTTGTTCCAATAGGTCAACCATTTCTTTAACAACTTTTTTAGGAGTAAAGATTTGATTTGTCTTTTGAGGAGGGATGAAATCAAAAATATCTTCATTATTAGACTCGTTAAAATAATTTGCTAATTTATGTTTCTTATTTAAGAACTCTTGAATAGAATCATTAAATACTACTTCATCAAATAAATGACCTTCGTAATATTCTGCTTCACCAGTTTCTTTATTTGTATAGTAACCGCCATCTCTTAAGAATCTAAATTCCTCTATAGAAATACTAGTTACATCTTTGAATACATCATCAGGAATAATTGAATCAAAATTAGCTAAACAGATTTCATTTGTACCATATGCCATTAAGAAAGATGGTATTGTTCTACTAAAACCACGTAAATGTGCACGTATATCTTCCTCAATACTTTGTTTTTTAACATTACATTTATGAGTCTCTGCACTTGTAGCTATTTTTTTAGCTATATCTTTCTTTGTTTCTTCAGTAACATCTACAAGTTCAGATTTAAAATTTTCAACATTTTGTTTATGTTTCTCATCAGCCTTAGCTTTGATTTCAAAAACCTCTTCTTCACTTTGAGCCTTATTTAATAGAATATCCTTTTTATCTTCAATCTTTTTCTTTTCTATCTCATAGTTCTTTTGAGCTTTATCAAACTTATAGTTAATATCAGTCTCTATTGTTCTTTCTATTCGTTTCTGATCGCCACGAGTAAAATCATCACCATATTTATTGCTACCTGCTTCAATAAAACTATTTTGAATATTAGAAGTAATAGATTCTTTCATCTTATCTAAGATGCTGGTTTGTTCTTCAATAGTTGAATCAGTTTTTATATTATCAAATTCTTTGAACGCTTCCTCAACGTTGTAAATTTTCTCTCCAAAAATATCATTTACTTGCTGTTCAATTTGGCTTTCATCTAATTTGATATCACCATTTTCATCAACAGATAGTTCTTCCTTCGTGTTCTCATCTACTTCAATATCTTTTTTACCAGTTTTACCCTCATCAGCTTCCGGTAATTTATTTAGAATATCAACTATCGCTGCTGGTGCAGAGAATATTTTAGAAATATTTTGGAATAAGAAATTAGATAAGAACCCTCTATTCACAACTTCGGTTGATTTAATCTTTCTAGGTATAGATAACACTTGAGTTGCATCAAGTTCAACCATCTCTCCATCACTATCTTCACCAATAACAGGGAAGAAATTTAGAAGCGTCTTTATGTTCTCTTTTCTTTCTTCAGAATTTCCCTTGCCATTGCTTGTATTCGGTGACAAATCGTTCGCGATTTGTTCATAGATAATCAAAGTTCTAGCTGGATTGAAATCAAAAATATAAGCTCTCTCTTTCCTATATGTTTTTGATCCTTCATGGAACAAACACGGATTTTGCACTCTAAATGCAGTTTGCATATAAAGTGAAGAACTCTCAACGTTTGACAGCATCAAAACACCTGTCCATTCAGGAATTGTTACACCAGTTGTTAATTGTTGAACGGTCAAAGTAATAGTCTTAGTATTGTTTTCAATTCCTTTTTTAACCCTTGTAAAAGCATCTTTTATTACTTCTTCTTCATTATCAATAGTTCCATCGCCAGCAACAGATATAATCTCATAATCTTTAAATACATCGTGATTCTGAAGTTTCTTAGCTAGAGCTCTTACGCTTTCTACTCTATCTAATAACCACACTGTATGCTTTAATTCGCCTCTCAACTCAGGAGTTGAAAAAGGATATTTTGTTTGTGTAGTTAATGCATCCAAAAACTTATTAACAGCAACCTCATGCACAAATCTTTTATCGTTATCACTAACCGCAAAGAACTCATTCAAATCAAAAGCATACTCTTCGGTTTCGCCATTAATTTCAATGCCTTTCTTAATTACATCCTGAATCATTTCCGACATCTGGTATGTAAATAAATTCATTTGAGGCAAATTAGCATAAGGGTTTTGTTCAGTATAGTCTTTGTTATCCTGATACCATTTTTCTTTAGCTTTTTGTTCATCTACATAAGTCCAATTAAAGATTGCATCCTCAGCAAATTTATCAGAAGCTAAAGCTCTAAATGGTGTACCTGATAAATGTAAAGTAAACTTTCTATTTATATGATCCAAAGCAACTTCTGTTTTAAAAGTATCAACACCTTCATGAGCCTCATCTATTACTAATAAATCCCATTCTGTTTCTGATAATTTTTTGAACTTTTCATACTTACCACCGAAATAAACAGAACCCTTTAAATCTTGTAATGATTCAAATTCTAAATAAGGAGTATATTCTAGTTGAACAGAATCATCGCTACATACATATGTATACAACAATCTATCTTGAAGCGAAGAACTTCTGGTCGCAAACAGCATATCCTTCCTAGCAAACTTTGTATAGTCAGAATACCAACTCGTTCCTACAGACGGTCTATTAGTAAGCACCAGTACCTTCTGAGCATTCATTCTTTTCACTAAATCATATACTGCTAAAGTCTTACCAAAACGTGGCTTAGCATTCCAAAGAAACTCTCCACCATGATGACTAAACATATAGTCCAAAGTCTTTGAAACAGCCTCTTCTTGTTCCTTACGCAAAGTATACTCAAACGTTACACTTTGCTCCTTGATTAAAACATCTTTTCTCTCGCGAAAATCATTAAACTCATACCATGCAGATCTAGGCAAAATATGGAACCATTCTGTATTTTCTTTTCTCTCAACATTTCTGTATAACAAGTGTCTATGAAAATCATGGTCAGTAAAAGTCTCACCTGAACCATCGTCGAACTCGGCTTTTCCTCGCCATTCTTCGTGATACTCAACGTCAGCAGTTTTGGTTTGTTGATCTAATCGTTTCTCCACCTCTTGCTCAGTATAACCAATCTTAATCCAACCATCATGCCTTGCTATCTCTGGTGTAGTATAAGCATAGATCATTGGTATAACTGGCTTAGTTGTTTTAATCTTTGGAGCTGACATACTAATTCATCTCCTTTACATGTGTTTCGATAAACTCAATCTCTTTTTCATCTAAACCATATTTCTTATATAGTTGCAAATCAATCTCATGAATTGATTTAGACCAATCTATATCAGAGTTTGATGTGAAATCTTGAAGTGGTATTTCACTCCAAGTTTCTGCTTTTTTATTACCTTGCGTAATTTTTTTAATACCCAACAAAGTTCTGACAAATTTACTTTTTATATATTTTAAACAATTATCAGCTTCTTCATTAGTATCAAAACTACCGATACTTATAAAAGTTTCTGTATGCCCGATTAGGGGTTCCCCGATTAGGGGTGTTGATAAAACTTCTCCAATAGCACCTGAGCCGTTCGATGCTGGAACTATAACCTTGTATTTTTCGAAATTTGTAGGAGGATTCAAATATGCTTTTTTAAAGAAGTATCTTTTTCTTTTTAGATTTTTAAGACCTATTATTGTTGCGTACTCGCCTTCTGGTTTATTTTCATAGAATACTTCAGGAAATTTTTCAAAAGCAGAAGAAGATAGATAGCGCTTTGATCCTCCAGACACCCTTTTATCAAAACCATCATTTTCATTAAAAAACAGGAGTGTATTTATAACTTGTATTGGAAAAAATTAGATTAGAAAAATTAGTATTGTTATCTGTTTTTACTTTTTCTCTTATTTTTTTAAGTTCATCAAAATGAATAAAAGTCTCAATCTTTCCGTAGTTTTTGTTTTCATTCCTAACCGTGATTGCAACGCCACCTTTAATATCTGTATTAGCAAATATTTTTTGACTATTTTGTTCATACATAAGGACCTTAAAATGTTTATCATTTAACATTTTTTTGTTCCAAATACTTGGAGTTTTTCCTGCATCAAAAAGAAATCTTGCTGGTGTTATATATTCAACACATTTAGATACATTTATGGCAGCATCATAAAAGAAATGGTATATAGGTGGTTGTTCGCTTCTGTTTTCAATGTTTTCTTGATAAGGCGGATTACCTATAACATAATCAAATAATTTCTTAGACATATTATTCTCCTTACAATCCATATACAATAATGTTTTATTTGCTCTCCAATCTTTGATAACACAAGGTATAGCTGGAACTTTTTCTTTTTCAACATCACCAAACAAATCTAATCCAATTTGTTCATGTTCGACAAATGGTTTACCTAATGGAACAGTATCTTTTAATCCGTCCATTTGCCATATATTCCAAGCAATTATATTTGCAATTTTCTGTAATAGTTTTAATTCTGGTTCTTTGTTAAATTTATCTTTATAGTAATCTATAAATGTAAGCAATAAATTAATTCTTGCGATTAATAGGTTATCTCCCTGGTATTCAAATCCATAAGTATTTTGATATGCTTTTGTAACCCATTTTATCCACTCTTTTTCATCATCAACATTTTCATTTATTATTCTTAACTTCCTATCAAGCAAACCAATTCTATTAAATGGTGGCAAGATAAGCTCACCAGTAGAAGTATCATATCTAGACACTAAGAATGGTGCTTCACCACACGTTATCTCTAAGCATCTTATTTTTATATAATCTTCCCAAGTTTTTTCTTTATCAAAGATAATTTTTTTAGCATTATAAGTCCATATTTTATCTTTATTCTCAATGTTGAAAGTTTCTTTAGTTCCAAACCAATCTTCATCTAAAAAATTATTCATTTGATTACAAAGCCAAGCTGGTGTGAATACTTCAGCTTTCTTTTTTGTTCGTAATTGTTGCTCCTCAAGATTCTTTTCGATTCTAGGTCTTATCGTTAATGATCTTCCCATTATAAAAGCAGAAGAAAGAATCTGGTTCTTATCTTGGAACCCATCACCAAAAGAAGCATAAGCATCTGTTGCCCATATAATATTCTTTTTAGTAGTCTTATCCTCAAGCAGTTTATCTAATAATGCAACAATTGGATAAGACGTTATATCTATTAATTTTTGGTTTTCATTTTCCATGCTTACCCCATATTATACTATCAATATTCTTTGTAAACATATTTATAGCTATCTGTTGTAAGACACTAAGTGAAAATGAACCAACTTTCGCTGCATAGCTTTTAATAGTTTTCCAATTATTATCTTCCTTAATTTTATCTAATAATTCATGTCCTTCATATGTTATGTCGTAAACAAAAATATATGATAAATTATCAGCTCTTGTGGTTGATACTTTTAACAATCCCGCTTCTTCCATTTTTATAACAGTATATCTTATTGTAGCCACATCATAATCAGGTAGAGCTTCCGATAAATTCGATATGCTAAGATGGTTCATTTTGCCATCATCATCCATAACTAATAATTGTTCACATTTTATAAGCACATCTCTAATACAATCTTTATTTAATTCCATTATCGCTCCTCTTGTTCTTTCTTATTATCAATTGTCATATTATTCTCCCCTCAGTTAATTATTTCTCCACTTCCCTATATGTCTCATCAATGATGCTATATAGGTAACAATAAACAGGCTTAGAAGATAAAGATTCAATATAAGTTCTATAACCATTCAATTGTTCATCATAATGTACATCATCAATTGTTTTAGTCTTATAATCAATGATCACAATCTTATCTTCGTATTCAAGTAACAAGTCTATAAAACCATGTTTACCATCATCAATGAATTCATATTCTTTAAAGATTTTAGCTTCTTTAATGTTTTTAAGTAGTGGTGAATCAATAAATGTTTTTATTTTGTTTATATATTTATTATCTACATTTGTATAATCAGGATTCTTAAAATCTAACATCTCAAGATAATAGTGAATCTTAGTACCAAGTTCCATCTTATCTAAAATATCTTTAGTAATTAAACCTGCTTGTTTAGAGAAATGTGATGTTGTTACTTCTTGTGGTATAACTTTGATATTAGGTTTTAATACTAGTTTGTTTGATTTTGTAAGTGTTGTAAACAAATCCTTTTGGATTATATTCTCCTTAATCTCAGGAATATCTTTATTAATTATAAAATCACTTAAATCGTTCATAATGTAAGTCAACATAGAAGAATAATTCTTAATAGAAGCCTTAGTAACATCATCTAAATTAGTATCAGTAGGTTCAATCTTATCATCAAAACAATTGACAATAATCATCTTCTCTTTAGCTCTAGTTAGGGCAACATAAAACAACCTAATCTTCTCACCAATATCCTCAAGATCATAATTATATTTATAAAGCTCTTTAATAAAAGTATCCCTAAGACCCCTATTATCTATAAACGTTGGCATGATAATGCCATGGTTCTTATCAAACAAGAAATCACCCTTCTTATCTTGTTCATTAAAATCATAAGACAAACAAGGATAATAAACCACATTATACTCAAGTCCCTTAGACTTATGATAATTAGTGATTCTTACCGCATTTTCTACCTCACTACCAATCCTAAACTTAATATCATCCTCTCTATCAAACACATCAACAAGATAATCATTAAAGTCCTTATAGGTATAACCTAAGTTATTTAAATTATTAGCCAATTGATATAAATAATCAATCTTTACATTAGAGGCATGAACATCCTTAATCTTAACTAGCTTACTATAAACATCAAAACTATCCATGATTTCATCTAAGATATTTGATATTGTCTTAGTATCGATGTTTGTTTTAATATCGTTTATTTTTATATAAGTTAGTGAAGAAAATATTTGATTGTTGATAATATTATTAAAAATATCCTCATCACTAGTCTCACACAAGAAGCTTCTCTCTAACGAGATATATGCATGCTTATCATAATTCACCAACAACTTAAAAATACTTCTAATAACCGTCAACAAATCAGACTCAGACATCCTCTCCTCAGTCTCAATAAAAGTAGGAATATTATTAGCAGTCAACACTTCCTTAAACACATCAAACTTACTAGACCTATCCATCAAAATAGTAATATCTCTATAATCACATAAGTGATCCTTTAGCTTGAAAGTATTAACCCTGCTTTTAATATCATCCGCAATAAGTTGAGCCTCTATATATGCACTGTCTATTCCCTTTTGCTTATCATAAGACAAAATCTCACAATCATACTTCTTATCCTTTAAATAAGATAAATTACCAGCTATTAGTTGATGACCTCTTGTATAATCAGCACCACCAACACTTGAGGACATTGTCCTATTAAAAAACAAATTAATATCCCTCAATACTTCAAATCTACTTCTAAAGTTATTAGTCAAATCAATCTTCTTACCATTAATACCCTTAGAATAGCTTTCATATTTAGTTCTAAAAATATCAGGATTTGCATATCTAAAACGATAAATAGACTGCTTAATATCACCAACTACATAAACATTATTATTAGATATTTTGCTGATTAATAGCTCTTGAATATCACTAGTATCCTGATACTCATCAATCAATATTTCATAGAAATTATTCTTAATAGACTCTCTAATCCCATCATTTTTATCAACAACCTCAATAGCCAACTTAGCTATATCAATAAAATCATAGAAATTATTCTCTTTCTTATAAATATTAATTCTTCTATTTAATTCCTCGGCCAAATCTAATAAACAATTAACATAATCTTTATTTATAAGTACATCATTTATAAGAGTTGACTTATCATACCTAGTTAATTCATTGATTTCCTTTATTATGTCCTTAATCTTTTCTTTTAAGGCTAAGGCATCCTCATCATACTCTTCCTTATTCTTCTTCCTAACAGGAGCAATATTAGCTACATAAGAACGTACCTCTTCATAACTTGATAAATTATTAATACCCTGCCAATTATTAAAGAATCTATTCAAATCATCAAGCTCACTGATTTCATTAAACATTTGATCAACCTGCTTAAGCTTTTGAAGAAGTAATGATGTATAACTATCAAGTTCATCATTTAAATGAGAAGTTGAAAAGAATAAATCATTATAAGTTTTAATAAAATTATCCCTATCATAAATAAGATCCAACTTCTTATTTAAACTCTTCACAAAACCCTTAACAACATCATCATCCTTAACACAATACTTAGAAATAATATCTTTGAATACATCATTTGAAACATATTGTTGTTCAAAGATTTCATCTAAAAACTTATCAGTAATCCCATTAATAATATTAGAATCAGCTATATCAATATCTTTGTCTACATTTAATAATTGATGATACTTCTTAACTAAGAATAAAGAATAGGCATCAAAGGTCATAATATAAGCTGAATCAATTTTATTTAATTGTGCTTTCTTAAGATCAGGATCTAAAGAATTATCCTCTACCAAAAGCTTAATAACCCTTTGTTTCATCTCAGCAGCAGCCGCATTAGTAAAAGTTAAAACCAAAAGTCTATCTACATCTATATTATTAGCTAAATGATTAAAAACTCTCTGAGTTAAAACCTTAGTCTTACCACTACCTGCCCCAGCTGAAATCATGGTGTTATATACAGGAGTAGTAATAGCTTCTAATTGCTCATCAGTATATCTAATCTCCATCTATCACTTCCTCCTTCTTAGTTTCATAATAAACATAATCCTTAATTCTCTTATAACAGATATCCTTATATCGACAATAAATACATGAAACATTCTTATTATCAATTACCTTTGGATTAATACTAAAGTCATTATTTAGAATACTTGTTGATGCTTCTAGTATTTTATCTTCAACAAGCTTAATCATATCTTTCATATCTTCATCTGATATAACCTTAGAATTCTTAGACAATTCACCATTTTTAGTAATAGCCAATTTAGAAACAACACTAGACTTACCATCTAAATCCTCTAGAATATTTATTCTACTAATGTCGTCTGTTGTAAAACCACTTAACTTCATATCCTCATTCTTTTGAGTCTCTATGTCTTTCTTTTCATCATAAACATACTTAGGTGCAACTAGATGCTGAAGATAAAAACCAATTATCTTTGAAGGATCTTCCTGTAGTAAGTATAAATATGAAGGTAATTGTAAATTAAGCCCAAACTGAAAATACTTCTCTTCAATCTTTGTATTACCAGTCTTATAGTCCACAATACATAGATTATCTTTACACTTAAGTATCTTGTCGATAAAACCTTTGAAGAAGATATTATCTCTTAACTTTAACTTAATACGCTTTTCACACTCTACACCATCAAAATAAGATAATTCTTTTTGTTTAAGGATGATATTAAAATCTTCCCTAATCTCTTCCTTAATTTTCTTGTTAAAATACAATTCCTTAGCACTAGTAAAAGTAACCTGATTATCCCAAAGCTCATCAAAATCTTTAGTATTATCTAAGACCATTTCTTGTAAAACATTATGGGCAATAGTACCAATAGTATTAAAGAAAGTTATATCAGAATCATCTGGTCTTAAGATATTGTCTAGGTAATACTTAAAGGCACATTCATAATAGCTTTGCATGCTACTATAAGATAATTCAACAGTTTTTTTACCTACATTAAAGTTCTTATAACTATTATCATAATCACCATAATTGTTTCTATCGTATGTTGAATACATCGAATCTAAATCATCATTATGCTCACCATACTTATCAAGATTATCCAACAATTCACCGTATCTATTTTTATTAGACTTATCACTATGTAAATATTTATTGGTATAAGTAATATAATTCACATCACTAAACAACATTTGTCTTTCATACTTATTAAAAGGCGAATTCTTAGAATAAGACAAATATAAATTCTTAATATTAGATAAGTTACAAATTAAATTCTCTTTAATAATCCTATTCTTATCATTAGTATCATCAATACCTAAAAGATGACACATCTCATTGTCTAAGTATTCATTATCTTTCTTATATGCTGGTACCTTATCATTGAAGCCTAAATAGAATACATAATCAAAGTCACTAAACAAATAATTATTTGAAACAACCTGGACTACATCCTTATACTTCTTATTCAATTTAATATGTTTTAAATCTTCAACAATAAAGTCATAAGCTTCATTTAAATCTAGATACTTATTTAAGATATTAACTAAATCTTTATTAGTTAATTCATTATAGATAGTCTCTCTATCTTTAATTTTTATATCTTCCAAGAACTTCTTAGCTGCTTCTGTTCCATATAAGCTATTATCACTTGAATAATTTACTTTAAAGTCATAATAAGAATTATATCTTTTGAAGTAATTCTCATATTCATTACTCGCAACAATATAGATATTATTGATGTCTATCCCATTTTCTAATAATTCAAAAATTGATTCATAAACATACTCTAATTCTGATTCAATGGTATCAAACTCATAGATGTTATAGTGTTTATCTATGATAGTATCCTTAAGTATTTTAACATCATTTAATCTTATGTCTCCGTAACCGTATAAGATTCGAGCCCCAAAGATTCGAGCCCCAGGATTTAGAATCAACAAGTTCTTTTCTAACAGTTCTTTCTTAATCTTTACTAAATGATTTAACTTATTATTTGGATAATCCTTATCTTCAACAAAATATAAGCTTTCAATTATTTCCTTGGCATTATTTAGTGTATAGCCATAAGTATCAATCAAATACTTAACAGCATGATAATCATAATCAAAATAATATCTCTTCTTGTATTCTTCTAAAGTCATAAAAGAAACATCTATAAGACTCTTATTATTAGTAAGTATTTTCTCTTTAATGTCACTAGGACATATCAACAACATATTATCCTTGATATCTATTTGATGCATCTAGTAGTACCTTTCTAACCTCTTCTCTTAAAGATAGAGGTTCTAATAATTCAACTGACTCAACATATTGAAGACAAAACTTCACGATGTCTTCCTTTCCACACTTGGTATTAACTGTAAAAGTTTCATCTTCATCTGCCAACATTACATCCTTACCAAAAGTATCGATGATGACATCCAAAGCCTTTTTATCACATCTTAACGTAACCCCTGTTTCATCACCACTATACATATAGATCTTATTATTGGCATAAGCATAGGCATCTAGATTCTTAGGTAGTCTTAGATAGTATTCATCTACAAGTTCAATGTCTTTCATTCTATCTACTCTAAAATGAGATAAACTATCATGGTTTTTACCCTTGCCTACCATATAAACCCTATCCCCATTTACTACTAAGAAATATGGACTACGATAATAAGCATCATCTCTAGTATTAACTAGTTTCTTGTTAATATCATAATGAGTATAGTTAAACTTAATTACTTTCTTCTCATTTATAGCTCTACTTATTTGTTCGATATTTAGAAGAAATTGTTTATTATCTTTCTTCTTATTATTAGGAAGATAAACATTCTTAAAATAATCATTTCTCTTAAATCTACTTTGACTAGATAACAACTTATTAATCAAGTCTTTACTATCCTTTTCAGGTATAAAGTGTGATGCATGTACCGCATTACACAACAAAAGAACTTCTGAATGTTGAAACAGACGATCTTTTAAGTAATAACCTATTTTATTTTCATTGTAGTCTGAAATGTCATAGCCAAAGTTAATCAACATTTCAATGTTACGATATAGTGTTCTTCTATCAATTGTTATATTATATTGTTTCTCTATTAAATCAGTTATCTCAGATCTTGTTAGTGGGTGGTTCTCATCACTGAACTCTTCTAACACTTTATATACAGCAAGAATACTAGTCTTCTTTTCTTCCATATAATAGCTCTTCTTGATATTTCTTTGATTCAACTAACATAGCTTCCAAGAAATTTAAATAATATTCCTTCATTTCTCCAGTGTCCTTAGACAGTCTTTCTTTCATCGACTCTTCTCTTTTACTATCAAAAATAGGCATGTTATTTTCTTTCTTATATAAAGCAACATTAGATACTACTTCCATTCTCTTTAAGAACAATTCCTTCATTTGATCATCAATCTCATTAATCATCTTACGACATTCCATTAAATCCATATTAAATACCTCTTGATATTATTATACCTTTTATGTGTTCATTTTTTTGTACATCAACTTGTGATTTTTTTAGTGATATAATTTATTAAAGAAAGATCGAGGAAAAATAAAATGGGATTTTTACAAGGCAAGACTGTAATTATTACAGGTGGAGGTAGAGCTACACTAGCTGATGGTAGTTGTGGTTCTATTGGTTATGGTATTGCGACTGCATACGCTAAGGAAGGTGCTAATATCGTTATCACTGGTCGTAATGTGACAAAGCTAGAGGATGCTAAGAAGGAATTAGAAGAAAAGTATGGAGTTAAGGTTCTTCCAATTCAAGCTGATGTTTCATCTGGCAGCAACAACGAAGAGACAGTTAAGAATGTTATTAAGCAAACTGTAGACGCATTTGGTAGAATTGATGTTCTTATCAATAACGCCCAAGCTTCAGCAAGTGGTGTTACTATTGCCGATCATACAACTGAACAATTTGATTTAGCTGTATATTCTGGTTTATATGCGACATTCTATTATATGCAAGCATGTTACCCATACTTAAAGGAAACTAAGGGTACTGTAATTAACTTCGCATCAGGTGCTGGCTTGTTTGGTAACTATGGTCAATGTGCTTATGCTGCTGCTAAGGAAGGTATTAGAGGTTTAACTAGGGTTGCTGCTACTGAGTGGGGTAAGGATGGAATCAACGCTAATGTTGTTTGTCCTCTTGCTTGGACTGCTCAACTTGAAAACTTTGAAAAGGCATATCCTGAAGCATTTAAGGCTAATGTTAAGATGCCTCCAATGGGCCACTATGGTAATGTTGAAACTGAAATTGGTAGAGTTTGTGTTCAATTAGCTAACCCTGATTTCAAGTATATGAGTGGAGAAACTATTACTCTTGAAGGTGGCATGGGCTTAAGACCTTAATTGGTGATATAATATTTTTGGTTAACCCGATAAGAACCCAGGAAGCGTAGAAGTATCTTCATAAAAAGATCCTTCCTAAGAAACATACTCATAGTTATGTTTCTACTATATAATTGTCATCAAACTTAAAAATTCCTGCACTATTCTTATACTTTGTTTAATGTTAATATAGTTATAGGATATTGTCGTTTCCAAGAGAAAACGCAGCATGACCGTGCTGCGTTTTCATTTGCTTCCTCGGATAACGTTCCTTATTTAAGGAATAGTTCGACTAGTAACTTTACTAGAACGTTTAAAACGTCTAATAGCGCTAAGATAATAGCTATAATAATTTCGCTCGTCATCTTTGTCATTGTCGTTTTCAAGGAAGCGTAGGGGTTTCTCCATAAAGTCCTCCCTATAGAAACGTAGTTATGGCTATGTTTCTATACTATATAATTGCCGTTAAACTTTAAAATTCCTACACTATTTTAAATAATTGTTTAGTGATACACTATAGGTGAGTTCCTTCTCTTACCACAGAGAAATGAAAGAAAACGCAGCACTGCTATGTTGCGTTTTTATTTGCTTCCAAGTGGTGTACATTGTTACTTAAACAACAAAGTTATAAGCAACTTAACCGCTAGGCCAATAACATCCATCATAGCCATAGCTAAAGCTACTTTGAATTCCTTCATTTGAATTCCTTCTTTTAATTACCACCAGGAAGCGTAGAAGTATCTTCATAAAAAGATCCTTCCTAAGAAACATACTCATGATTATGTTTCTACTATATAATTGCCGTTAAACTTTAAAATTCCTACATCATTTTTTATTATTAACAATTAGAAACATTGAGAAAAAACATAAGATAATTTAGGCAAATTAAAAGCTCAAGATATATAATTTTGAGCTTTATTTAAACTATTTAGTTTCTTCTTTTGTTGAAGGTTCTTCAGCCTTAACCTCTTCTACCTTAGCCTTCTTTGTAGAAGTCTTTTTGGTAGTAGTTTTTTTCTTAGCCTCTTTTTGTTCGGTTGTCTTAGGCTTTCTAGTTCTAGGCTTTGCCTTAACTATTGGTTCTTCAACTTTAGTCTCAGATTCGATGTCCGCAGCTTCGACCTTAGTTTCAGCTTCTACTTCAGATTCGAGCCCAGTAGATTCGAGCCCGGTAAGCTCATTCTTTCCTAACTTCTTACTAATATCACTAGTATTTCTCCAGATTAATAAGACAATCAAAGAAGCTTCATAACCAATACGTAACAAGATATTAAGTAAAATCAACAACATTAAACCAGTAATGAATGAGGTATCAACCATGATTAGGAAAGAATATAAAGTAACAAATAACGCAAAGACGATATAAGTAGCCTTTAATAATCCTTCAATAATCATCTTCTTAAAGCTTAAGAATTCTTTTAGCTTAAGCAAACGCGGATCTTTTGGCTCCTCATCAGATTTTACAAACATAAGGTATGCACAAACACCACCTACTAAAGCTATTAAAAATAAAATTACAGTAACGACTGGATTTGATCCATGATAATAACTATAAGAATACATAACAATTTCCTCCTTAACTATGTAAAAGATTATAGCACTATCCTATTTAATAGCACACATCAACATATATGGCGGTATTTTAATAATATTTCCTTCTATACTGTATCCCTTGGGGTGGACTATTATCATATTGTCTATTTTCTTGTTGAAGATTTCTTTAAATTTATCAAGTGATGTCGTTGTATAATTCTTCGAAGATTTTACCTCAATAGGACTTACTTTATAATTAACTTTATTATCATTTGATATTAAAAAGTCAATCTCAATATCATTCCTCTTTTTTTCATTACTATATCTAGTATAAAAATAAAGTTTCTTATCACAAGAGCTTATCATTTGTGAAATTACATTTTCGTACAACATCCCCTCATTTATAGACAGCTTTTCATTCATGATTGCTTTATATAGTTTTTGATCAGCAAGATAATTTTCACTAAAGGCAAGGCTAACCAACAAACCAGTATCACCCATGTAACATTTAACATATGAATCGTTTCTATTTAACGCAAGATCAACGCTTGGGTCGTTACACTTATAACATAGATTCGCAATCATTGAATCTTCCAGCCAAAACAATGGTTCGTCATATTTATCAAATGTAGCATCTTTTTCTATTTTACTCAGTACAACTCTTTTCTCATGAGTTGAAAGATATGATGGAATATACTCAAAAATTGCTGATATTTTTGAATTGTATCGTTTAGCTGCTTTCTTAATATCATCTCTATATAGATTTAAGATGTCTCTTTTTTCTATATCTGCATACGAAAAGTCTCTGCTATTTTCTTTAAACGCAACAAGAGCTTGAGGCATGCCCCCAACTAATAAATATTCTTTAAATAAATGCATAGCTCTTTTATGAAATGCCTGATCAAGAGGCTTTTGTTTGTTGTAACAATCATTTATATATTCTAGAAGTATCTCTTCTCCCATATATACCAAAAATTCTTCAAAATCTACTGGATACATTTTTATCTTTCTCTCTTCAGAAGGAATTGTTATATCCACAACATTTTCTTTAATAGATATCAAAGAACCAGTTTCGATATAGTCATATCGTCCATCTTCTATCAAATATTTTATTGCCTCTCTAGCTTTTGGAAACTTTTGAATCTCATCAAAAATTATTAAAGATTCCCTATTATATAATCGCTTCCCATACTCGATTGATAATGTTTGAAAAAAAATATCTAGATTATTTAAATCATCAAAAGCTTCTTTTACTTTTTTATTCGCCTTATTAAAATCAATAAAAATATAAGATCTATATTCATTCTCGCCAAAAGCCTTAGATATTGTCGATTTACCCACTCTTCTTGCCCCTTCTATGAAAAGCGCTTTACTACCGTTGCATTGATCCTTCCAATCCAACATTTTCTTATACAATTTTCTCTTAATTTCCATAATAATCTCCACTATACGCAAAGTAATTATACCAATTATTTCCAATAGTACGCAAAGTAATATTTACCAAAATACCCAGTAGTACGCAGACTATTTTTTTAAAATCACTCATAGTACGCAAGGTATTAAAAAAGATGTACCATTTAGATACATCCTTCAACAATTAATTATAAACTTCTGACAAATCGTAATAAGTACCGATATAACCCTTATCACCATCACTTTCAGTACCAGCACCACCAGTTACATAGCCCTTCATTATTTCATCATAATAAGGATTATCCTTAGAGATAGAACCAGTAGTAACTAGTTCAATCTTACCCTTAGCTATCTCAATACTCTCATCAAATAAATCTACATAATAAGTACCATTAGAATGAAGACCACCCTTGCCTTCTAAGAAATAGTTATCAATTGTATAACCATCCTCAAAAGTTTGAGCCAAGGCAATTAAAGTCTTCTTTTGAGTATCAGAGAAATTATTCTCACACAAGATATCAAACATCCAACTCATACCAACCATATTCAAGATATAAGGATGAGTCGCAATCTTATTAATCAAAGAATCAAGAATCAAAGCTTGATTTCTAATTCTACCTTGGTCATTATTCACAATGCCATCATACTTACGATTTCTTGCTAGCGCCAAAGCTGTTTCACCATACAAATTAGCTACACCCTTCTCATATCTTTGAGGATTGGCAACATTTCTTTGAGAATCCATATCAAGATGAGCAGTCATTGGCACATCAACCTTAACACCACCCAATTCATTAATACCATTCACAAACCAAGTAAATGAAGTCATGCAATAATATGGAATATCGATATCAAGTAAAGCACCCAAAGAATCAGCAGGATTAGTAGGACCATTTTGACAGAAATGTGTAAACTTATCACTATAACCAGTCACAATATTCTTTATAAATGAATCACGAGGAACAGAAACAATAAGCACATGCTTCTTAACAGGATCAACTACCAACAAGTGATTAACATCATTACGATAATACTTCCACTCATGAACAGAATCCTCACCATAGCCATCCAAACCATTAAGCATTACCATAAATGGCTTTGAATATAAGTCCATATCTAAGCCAGCAGTATCATAAGTCTTCTCTTCATAATATGGCTTCTTATAAGTAGCTAATGTCTTATAATCGCTAGGATGATAATCAGAACGATAATCAGAAATAGAATCCTCACGATTACCAACCACTACCCAAGCATCGATAATACCTTCATCAATATCTGGTTTAATCTCCGCAT
>SAMEA104315437__coassemble_384_pt1 | contig 23800 bp, 17 predicted proteins | sample SAMEA104315437__metabat2_low_PE_040 | metagenome-assembled genome bin SAMEA104315437 (sample SAMEA104315437) | gut metagenome | biome: Monkey gut; feature: monkey-associated habitat; material: faeces | place: China | collected 2013
CTTTGAAACAGAAAAGCCTGATATCGTTGTAAACTTTGCGGCTGAATCTCATGTAGATAGATCTATCACTAATCCTGGTATTTTCCTTGAAACAAACATCATGGGTACAGCTGTACTTATGGATGCTTGTAGAAAGTATGGAATTGAAAGATATCATCAAGTATCAACAGATGAAGTGTATGGTGACTTACCATTAGATAGACCTGACTTGTTCTTCCATGAAGATACACCAATCCATACATCATCTCCATATTCTACTTCTAAAGCTAGTGCTGACTTGTTAGTACTTGCATACCATAGAACCTATGGACTACCTGTAACTATCTCTAGATGTTCAAATAACTATGGACCTTATCAGTTCCCTGAAAAATTAATTCCCTTAATGATCAACAACGCAATACACGATAAACCACTTCCTGTATATGGACAAGGATTAAACGTAAGAGACTGGTTATATGTAAAAGATCACTGTTATGGTATTCTAGCTGTTATTGAAAAAGGTAGAGTTGGTGAAGTATATAATTTAGGTGGTCATAATGAAAAGGCTAATATTGAAATCGTTAAGATTATCCTAGATAAACTAAATAAACCAGAAAGCTTAATCACTTATGTTGCTGATAGACATGGTCATGATCAAAGATATGCCATTGATCCTCAAAAGGCAATGGATGAATTAGGTTGGAGACCAACTACGATGTTCAAAGATGGTATTGTCTTAACTATTGATTGGTATATGTCAGATGAAGGAAGAAAATGGACTAAGGAGTGTACATCTGGTGAATATCTAAAGTGGATTGAAAAGAATTATACAGAAAGAAGCTAAATTATAGGCCTAATGGCCTATTTTTTATATAATGTTTAAGTATGAAAGTATTATTTGTATATAACCCTTTTTCAGGGAAAACTCAAATTAAAAATCGTCTATACGATATTCTAAACGTCTTTGCTAACGCAAAATATGAACTAACTGTTGTCCCAACTACTAGAAGAGATGAGGCTAGTGAATATGTTAAAAATAAAGGTCATCTTTTTGATTTAGTAATCTGTTCAGGAGGAGATGGCACTCTTAATGAAGTAGTCAATGGTTTATTAAACAATCCTAATGAAATACCACCACTTGGTTATATTCCATCAGGCAGTACTAACGACTTCGCTCATTCACTAAAGATTCCTCGTGATATGGCCAAAGCTGCTGAACTTATTCCTTATGGCAATTATAAAGATGTGGACATGGGCAAATACAACGATAAGTACTTTGTCTATGTTGCAGCCTTTGGAGCTTTTACAAGTGTTTCATACGCAACACCACAAGATATTAAAAATATCATTGGACATGCAGCCTATGTAATTGAAGGAATTAAGTCTTTATCATCTATTAAAGCCTATGCTGTTGAAGTAGATTGCCAACAACTTCATACCAAAGAAAATTTTATCTATGGCATGGTAACTAATACTTACTATGTTGGTGGACTTTATAAGATGGACAAAAAGTCTGTTAAATTAGATGACGGTCAATTTGAGGTCTTATTAATCAAAGAACCAAAAGATATTTTAGATTTAAATGATATTACTTCTTATTTATTAAAGAATACTGATGAATCAGATTTAATCTATTCATTTAAGACAAACCACATTACATTTAAAACTGAGGAAGCTATTCCTTGGACCTTAGATGGTGAGTATGGAGATAGTCCAACTGATGTAACAATCGATAATATGCATAAAGCTATAAGGATGATTTGTAAGTAATGTTATTTAATTCTTTAAGCTATGCCATTTTTTTACCCTTGGTATTTATCATCTATTGGCTACTACCAAACAAATACCGTTGGATCTTATTGTTGATTGCCTCATATTACTTCTATATGTCATGGAACGCCAAGTATGTGTTTCTAATATTTATCACTACTTTTACTTCCTATTTATGTGCAATCTTAATAGAAAAGAATAGAGAACATAAGAAACTAATATTAACCATTACCCTTCTTGTTTGTTTAGGGATTCTTTTTGTGTTCAAATATTTCAACTTCTTCTTTGAATCAATCAACTACCTATTAGGCAATAAACTACATAGCATTTCATTAAATTTATTATTACCAGTAGGTATCTCCTTCTATACCTTCCAAACATTAAGTTACTGTATAGATGTCTACAGAGGAAATATTAAGGCTGAGAAACATTTTGGCTACTACGCAACATTTGTATCCTTCTTTCCACAACTTGTTGCCGGTCCCATCGAAAGACCTGATAATCTATTACCGCAACTTAGAAAAGAAAAAGAATTTGACTACAACAAGGCTGTATATGGATTAAAGTTAATGACCGTTGGTTTCTTTAAGAAAATAGTTGTAGCCGATAATTTAGCTTACTATGTTGATATGGTTTATAACGATTTATCTTATTACCAAGGCTTTGCCCTAGTACTAGCAGCCTTCTTTTTCACAATTCAAATCTATTGTGATTTCTCAGGCTATTCTGATATCGCCAAAGGCTCTGCCAAACTATTAAATATCGATTTGATGGACAACTTCAAGACTCCATATTTCTCTACAACTATTAAAGAATTCTGGTCTAGATGGCACATCTCCTTATCATCATGGTTTAAAGACTATGTCTATATTCCACTAGGTGGTAATCGTTGTAGTAGACTTAGACATTACTTTAATTTGCTCGCAACATTTCTAGTAAGTGGCTTATGGCATGGGGCCAATATTACCTTCGTGATTTGGGGTGGTATTCATGGTTTATTACAAATTCTTGAAGATATATTTCATATTAAGAAAAATACTAAAACCTATTCATTCTCATGGTTTATTAGAGTTATCTTAGTATTCATGCTAATGTCAATAACTTGGGTCTTCTTTAGAGCTTCTAATCTACATGATGCCTTATATATCTTTAGGCATATATTTGATGGTATCACAAACCTAAGATCATATATTGTCTCTGGTTTATATAGCTTTGGTGTAAAATCCCCATACCTATTGACGATGTTAGCGATTTATCTAATTCCATTATTTATCATCGACTATATAAATGTTAAATATGATGCCCTAACTATCTTAAATAATAAACCAATAGCAATTAGATACTTAGCTTATTTTGTGATGTTGTTGATGATTCTATTACTACATTATGTAGGCGAAGTTAACTTTATTTATTTCCAATTCTAATTATGAAAAGATTTATTAAAAAAACATTATTCTTTATCTTAATCCTATCTCTAGTATCTATATCAGTATCTATATATATTGATCCTTTTAACATCTTTCATCCATTAGATATTAAAGATAATGGTGTAGAGCCAAATAAGAACTTTATAAAGATGACATATATTTTAGATAATCCTGATAAGTTCGATACTTTTATCTTTGGCTCTAGTAGAGTTGGTAATATTCATGCCAATAATCTATGGGGAGAAAAGGCTTATAATATGACCTATTCAGAAGGACTTCCTGTTGAAGCTTTAAACAATGTGAAGACTTTAATCGATAATGATGTTCATGTTAAGGCTATTTATCTAGGTGTTGATAATTTGTCATATACTATTGATCCATTAAGTCACAATAGTTCATCTAACGCATCATATGAATTATCTAAAACTAATCCTATTAAGTTCTATTCATATTATCTAGATCCAGCCATGGCTTTTAAATCATTGACCACTGTTATCTATAAACATAAAGTCGATGATTCTTATGCCTATCGTTTCTATGAATTTGGTTGGAATTCAGACTATGGGGCTACTAGTAATTATGATTTTGAACACGCAGAACCAAGTATAGGAAAAAGCTATCGTCTTAAGGAAACGATAGCTGAAATAAAAGAATTGAAGGAATTATGCGATGCCAACAACATCAAGTTTGTAGTGTTCACAAATCCTATGTATTATGTAACTTATGAAGCTGCACTAGATCAAAACTATTTAGAATTCTTAAAAGAATTGGCTAATATAACTGAATTTTGCAACTTCTCAGGTTATAACGATATTACTACAAATTCTGCTTATTGGATTGATAATTCACATTACAACGCCGAAGTCAGTGATATGGTTCTTGAGTGTATTGCCTTCCATGCCTATTATGGAAACCTATATGAACAAGGCTTTGGCTATTGGTTGAATAAAGACAATATCGATGACTTTATTGTTTCTCAATCAAAGCACTAATACATTTTCATTCTAGATTTAATTAATTTAGAATACATAAATTTGGATGTCGCTTTTGTGAGTAGGCATCTTTTTTGTAGCTTTACAATAAACGTTTCTTGATTATATAAGTCCATACACCTCATAATGTTTGATTTAAAAGGAATTAATTTTTCAACAAGTTCATATAATACATCATATTTTTCTAACTTTATTTGTCTATCGCACGCAATATTATCTATTGAATAAAAAGTGAAATAAAACGATTCGAGCATTCTATAATAGAAAGCGTCATTACCATTTTTTACTTGACTAATAATGCTACAAAATACTTTAGTATGATCATCAACTGTCTTTGGCTTTAAATCTGTTCTTGTATTGCCACTTCTATTAATCAAATAATAGCTTAAGGCTTTTTCACAATATGTTACACTCTTAACATTGTTTAAAGTATAGAAATATAAAAGGTTGTCAGTATAACTAACTTTAGTAGGGAATATAATATCCTTTACAATTGATCTTTTATACAACTTAGCATGTGGTGATGGTTCTAGGAAGAATAACATATCAAAGTCCTTGCTTCCCCTTGTATATTTTTTACCGTCAACAAGTTTACCAAATTCAGCGTTATAAGATGCATCATATGTTTCTTCATCACTATCTTCATACACTAAGTTTTTAGCACCAACTACAAGATCAACATCATCTTTTTTTTGATAGCTAATTAAAGTACTTAGGGCATCATCAGCTAAGTAGTCATCTGGGTCACATACTAAAACATAGTCTGCATTGCTTTCATTAAATGCCAATTGTAAAACACTACCATAGCCACCATTTTCTTTGACAATACTTTTAATGATGTTAGGATATTTCTTAACATACTCATCAATGATTGCTTGTTCATTGAAAGGTGAACCATCATTTACTACCAAAACATCATAATTTTCATAGTCTTGTTTAACAAGTGAATCCAAACACTTGGCAATATATTTTTCAACATTATATACAGGGACAATAATACTTATCTTATTTTCCATTTTTCAACCTCTTTAGCGCATAATATAGTTTACATTTAATACGTGACAAATATACATCATCACCTTTTTCTTCATTCACATGATAGATATCTTTACTATTCTTAAAATACTTATCTTCTACATCAAAGATGTCATCAATAAATTGATATACAAATTTTTTATCTTGTAACTTCATTGATTTCCTTAATGATTGAATGAAGTTTCTTTTAATTAAATAGGCAAATTCATCTACATATTCATCATAACAATTTTCACTAATATAATAGTCCATAACCTCTTTAGCCATATCGATGATGTGATATAGTTTCTTATCAACTTGAGCCGTGATGTTATTGGGTCTATCGATTAGATAGTTATATAAAGGTTTATCAACATAAGAAATGCTATTAGCCTTTAATAATAACTTAGGAGTTGTTCCCATGTCTTGATGACGATATCCATAAGGATAAAGTATCTTATTATCTTTAAATAAAGAAGTCTTATAAGCCTTATTCCAAGCAGCATTTGGTGTATAAGCCAATAATTCTTTTTTATCTTTTAAGTTATAGATACCATTTTCAAATCTCAAACCAACAAGTTCCTTGTTACCATTGGCTAGATAATATTGGTTATAAGAGAAGACCATCATGTCACTCTTATCTTTATCTAAGGTGTTGATGATTGTTTCTGCATAATTGTTTTCTACAGAGTCATCACCATCGATAAAAGAAATATATTCACTATCACATCTTTCTATTCCATAGTTTCGCGCATCACTCAACCCACCATTAGGCTTGTTTAATAATTTAAACTTTTTATTATCTAAATAACTTAGAATTATTTCTTTGCTCTTATCGGTAGAACCATCATTGACACAAAACACTTGATAATCATCACATGTTTGGTCAACCAAAGAATCTAAACATTTTTTTAGATAGTTTTCAACGTTATATATAGCTACTACAATTGTTAATTTATACATACTTAATAATTATACTATTGAATGGGCTTTCTATTGGCGTACTCTAGTAAACTTAATGATAAATAAAGGGCAGAATTATAGTTTATTGCCGGTTCTACATTAGAATAACTATTAGAGTTATCCACAAATCGCAATCCAATAGGAGAGTTTTCATCAAAATATTTGCCAACTTCACCATCACTTAATATCTGATCGACACCATTACACATTGCACCCTTAATCATATTTTGCCCCTTAGCATAAGCTAAACGAGAATGAATCGTCTGAGGGTAGCGATAACCATAACCCCAAACAAAAGAGATGTCTAGAGCATTTAACCCTAAAATATAGTTAATCATTTCACTGGCTTTTATTACATATTTTTCATCTTTAAAGTATCTTGAAGCCAATAATAGTTTATTGATACCTTCACATACATGTTGATTAGATCCCCATGCATATGCAGTATATGGATATGCGTAAACATTAGAACTCACACCTTCGCATACGGAATCACAATCTGATTTTAATCTTTCTTTTACCAAATTGTATTCGCTACAGTTATAATTCAAACTATCTAGTAGCACAATATAAGCATAAATTCTACAATTGGCAACCATATCATCAGAATTTACGCCAGTAGCTAATAAAGATTTACATAATTCTTTATACTTTTTATCTCTAGTAAGTTTATAAGCTACACTATAGGCAAATAATCTTTCATCAGCTTCATTTTCCGTATAATAAGTGCCAACATTAAACTCATCGGGGTTTTTTGGATTAGAAGGATTTTGATTATTTAGTAAATAATCAATTGCCTTATTATGCGCATTTAAACATTTATCCGCCAATTCTTTATCGTCATTCTTAAATGCTTCGTAGGCTAATCCCGTAATACCCGCAAAAGAAGCTGTCACTGAAGTCCATGGATACAACAAATAAGTTTCTTGTTTATCTAATTCTGGTGACACAAAGTCAGCAAAATTCTTGCTTACGACCTTATTGTAAACAGCTCCATATTCGTTTTGAAGTTTTAAGATATAGTTTAGACCAAACTTAATCTCATCCACCAACTTTTCATCTTTGTTGTCGCCATATAAATATGAAAACAATAAATCAGCAATTACTTTATTTTCAACTACACCATACTTGCCATAATCACCAGCATCATGCCACCCACCTGTTGTATCAATATATTCTTCTTTATCATAGCTAAATACTTTGCTAGAGGTAGTGTGACAAGCCGGGTGACCTAAAATGCCTTCTGTATCATGTCCACATCTTTGAACATAAATAGCTTCCAACACCCCATCTATAAGTTCGTTGTATTCATCATTAATAACAAATTCTCTAGAATAATAGCCAAATTCTGTTTTTATATAATATGTACCATTTACATTCAAATCACTAAAATAGCTTTTGTATAACCATTGGTTAGTGTCTTTCTCAAAGTAGGCTTCAGACACATTACCTGTATAAACTTTAGAATTATCTTCAATATTATAAATACTATAATAGTTTCCGGGATTGTTGTTAAACACAACTTGTTTATTTAAATTATCCAAGTAAGTAACTTGATTAGCTAAGGCTTTGTAGCTTTTATCGTCACAAGTGATACTAAAATCATCAACCTTACTATTACCAACAAAAAATAAACTAACAACAACTTCATAATTTATATCTGATAATCGGTAATCAAGAGAAACATCACCAATTTCAAAATCAGAATCCAAATAAACTTCGTCATTTGAAGCAATCTTAATATGTCCGCTATTGGTACTGATGAAAGAAACATTATAGTTACCATTTTTCATCATAAGGGGACTACTTTTCAATGTTACTTCACCATTATTTACAACTATTTGTTTTTTATTTAGTTCAGATACAAAACTACCATCACCTTCTAAATTCCATGCGGAATTATTATTAAAAGATTCTTTATATGGTTTAAATTCTTCTACAGGAATATTGTCATAGTTGTTTACATCGACAATCTCTTCCTTTTTATCGTCATTTTCATTTTCTTTATTGCCTAAACTGCATGAAGACAACAATATTATCATTAAAAGTAAAAATATCTTCTTCATTTTACTCTAGCCTCCTTTTAGAAAACCCGCTGAAAAATCAACGGGTTAAATTAATAAATTCTATGCTTCTGGAGGTGTTTCGGTATTTTCTCCGCCTGTAGATCCACCTTCTGTAGAACCAGAACCTCCTGTTTCTCCACCGGTAGAACCGCCAGACCCTTCAGAACCACCAGAACCCTCGCCGCCTCCAGTTTCAGGTGGAGTAGGAGGAGTTACTGGTGCTGTATATTTGTAATATGTAATTACAATAGTGTTTCCAGCAGTCACCTCGCTTCCTTGAGCAGGGCTAACGCTTGCAACAGTACCGTTATTTGCCTCAGTTGCGCCTTCAGCAGTAGTTGCAACGGTATATGTTAAGCCTAACTTATCTAATGCTGCTTGGTAATCTGCCAATTTAGTTGAACCAGCAGAGAATGATGGAACAGCAATTTTCTTTGTCCATATATAGATTTCTAGAGTTGCACTCTTCTTAATCTTGTCACCATTCTTATAGTTAGTGCTGTTGAATTCGCCTTCATTATGTTCGTTCTTGGCATCATAAACAGCTACCTTCTTATAAGCTATGCCCTTACTATTAGCAAACGCAATACAGCTTGCCTCATCATCACACTTATCAACTGTGTATTCAATAGCATCTGGATTGCTAGGACCCATTACAGTAATCTTACCTGTAGGATATTCTTCAACAAGAGCACCTTGACGAGGATATTGATCAACAACTAAACCGCTTGAGCCTTCTTCGAATCCAGCATCACCAGGTTCAATATAAGTAATATCCAAGTTAATGCCTTGTTCTTGAGCTAAGCTAATTGCAGTAGCTAAATCCTTATTAACAAACAATGGATAACAAGCAGGCATCTTTTCATGAACTTGTTCTTCATTAAAGTAATCACTATATAAATTACCTCGGCCATAAGGATATTCTATAAAGAATTTCATGTAAGTTTCTTGTTTAATGTCACTTAATGAATAATTATTCATTACATCGTTTATACGATCTTTGCATTCTTGAATTGAACCATTATACAAACGATAAATCCATTGTGGAAGTCTCATAACATAGCTATAGTACCAAGAAGAATAACCAGTTACACGCATATTTTGAATATCAATCATATTGAATGTTGGGATACCAATTGTATTCTTATGATTGATGATATAACTGAAGATACCAGTTAATTTGTTCAAACTTAAGTTAGTTGTAAAGTTCTTACCTGCAGCTTCCATAACCTTTAAAGCTTTATTAACATCATTCATTGCAAGCAACTTTTCGGCAATACGAGCAATTACTTCTTGTTGGTGCTTCTGACGATCGAAATCACCATTAGGCATAGCATGTCTTTCTCTTGCGAAAGCTAAAGCCATCTCACCATCACAAACAACCTCTTCACCAGCTGGAACTAGAACAGTAAATTCACCTCTAATACCAGAAGCTGTTTGACCTACGAATTCAACTGGGTTGTTAACTACGATACCACCAATAGCATCAACTATTTCAACCACACCTAAGAAGTTAACTTCCATGTAGTAATCAATATCAATATCTAACAATTCACCAACAGTATCCATTAAACATTGTCTACTATAAGCTCTTGCTGCATTAATCTTTTGTCTTTCACTATTTGGAGCGCAAGCTAATTTTGTATAAGTATCTCTCGCAATTGAAGTTAAAGATACGGTAAATGTTTGTGGATTAACAGTTGCAACAATAATAGAGTCAGCTAGGCCAACAGTCATAGCTTCATCTTCAGGCGCAAAACCAATTAACAAGATATTAAATGGTTCAGTATATAAATCCTTATTAGCATTCTTGTTTTCACCAGTTTTTACTTTATCTTCAAACTTGTGGAAATCATAAACATGATCTAGATATTGAGCATAGTCAACTTCTTCATCAGCCAACCATCTTTGACGATATGAAGAAGGGAAAACCGCAACATCAATTTCATCAGTACCATTGCCAATTAAATTACCTAGTAGTTCTTCGCTACTACTATATGTAGTAACAGTTGCTTTGATTCCTTCATCTTCCATTAACTTTTGAGCAGCAGTAGCCACACCGATACCATCATCAAAAACAACACCAACTTTTAAATTAGATGCAGACTTTAATGAATCTAAATCTTTATATTTAACTGTTCCATTCTCACTGTAATATACAAAAGAACCGCTAATTGTTTCATATTGGTCTGTACCTGTATTTTCAATCGCATTATCAACCGCCTTATTAACTTTAGAAACATAATAACTACCTCCAAAGCCAACGACCATTATTAGTATTGATAATATGATAATAATAATTCTTGAAGCTATACTTTTAAAATTAACGCCATATACGAGAAGAATATCAATAATAATCAATATACAAACAATAACAATCAAAGCACAAATAATTGTCTTTAACTCTAAGTTGAAATAGCCTCTGGCAAGAACAACAAACAAAATAACCGCAATATGAGCTAATATTGTAGTCACCAAAGATCCGATGCTTAAAACAGATAATTTATTTTTCTTTTTCTTAACCATCTTTAATCACCATACGCTTGAACGATTTCAAAGCGCCCATTTCTTTCGATAATTGTAAAATTTTCTTTTTTAACAAATTCGTTTGCAACAAAAGGAACGTTAGAAGAATCATACCCTTTAAGGTTTAAGTCCTTAAATGTACCTTCATTCTTATATGTCCATTCACATGATACGTAATAAGAATCATATTTCTTTCCTTCAAACTCGTATGTACCAGTTTGAGTACCTGTTGATGAAGTTATATTTTCGACCTCAAGTAAGTTGTTAGAGCCGAATTCATTAATATAATAAGTTAAATACTTATAATAAGTATTACGAGCTTGCGTATAAATGGTAGTTTTTTGAGGTGAATAAACATAATACATACCACCAACATCATAAGTGCCATCTTTATTAGACCATGTGTAGAAATCTGCAACATAGTTTTCTGCAACTAGTCTTGCAATATTATACTTATCAGTTCCATCTTCAACAGCTTTAGTTAATTCTCTAAAAAGCTCTGTTTGATACTTAGTCGCATTACTTCTTAAATGGTAATCCATGGAATCAATTGAATCTTTATAAGATTCTTTTGAAGTTCCTTGGGCATTGCCGCTTATAGAATTAATAGACTTAAATGCTATAAAGCCACATATGCTAGCAATTATAACAAAGGGCAAAATCGCAAGAATTAAATTTCTCTTTCTTGTCTTAGGGTTCTTAAATAAATTTTTCATACCTCGATATTGTAACACCATCCTTTAATTAATAACAACTCTGTATTATCTGTATCACAAAAAATTATTTATGATTATAGTCAAAATCATAATCACTATCCCACAACAATCCGTTGGAAAGAACTATTTTCTTCACTAACTTAACATTATAATCGCTATTGAAAACAACAAATGCAAATTCGTCTCCAGATACTAATTGTTCACCATCAAAATAAATTCCATCATTATTTAATTCTATGTTATGACTATCTAAAACATAACTAACAGAGCTATTACTACATGCCAATATTTCATTATCATATATAATGGCGTAATAATCATCACCTTCTACTAATTCAGTTAAGTTTAAATCATTAAAAAATTTTTTCAATCTATCATTTAATTGATTACCTTGATATCTTACCAACTTTAGGCGAGGATTTTTCACTACTCTATCTAAATATTTACTTGGATCGTGTTCCCCACAAAGTACTAAATAATCAAAGTAATCAACATAATACTCGTAAATCCTATCTAATTTATCATTATTTTTATGATTAAATTCATAATTATTTTTCTTAATAAAATTAGCCAAATAACTTGTAATAACATTAGCGCCTGTTGTTTTAGAATGGAATCCATCATTATGGATAGGAATGCGATAATCCAACTCTTCACTTAAATCAACAAAATCAACATATTTAATATTATTTTCTTCACAATAATTCCAAACCTTATAACGATATTTTTGATTCAACTCATCCAACATATCCATAGGCATAAAATACATCATTAACTCTATATCATTTTCTTTACACAGTTCTAAAATATTGTTTAATGATTCTAAATCTAAATCATCAAGTTCTACATCGCTGCTTTTATCATCAAAAACACTGTTATACCACCAATTTTCATAAACATAATCAGATTCGAGAGGTAAATAACCAAGCAAAGGATCGATATCTGTTGACTCTTTCTCAAACAAGAAATCAAATGACTCTTTAGTTCTCCAATCATTATGGTAGTTTATAAAATCATTGCGATAATTTTTAGCTTTTTCTTCAGGAAGATAATTAATGGTATTAATCTTTTCCATACCGCTCATTTGATACTCAGCACTAACATAACAACTATCGTTTTCACAAGCGTTTCTTAATGGTGTGGCGGTATAAGCCTCTAGCACAACAAGTTTGGGGCTTTGAGTTTTCAAAGCTTCTCTTAACATTTGATACGAAGCTTCCAACGGTTGACAAGCACTACCTAATGTATAGGCATACAAACCTGTATCTTGATAGAAGAAAGTAGGTGAAAAGGAATACTGTGCATGACTCGATCCAAGTACAATAACATCCATGCTATCTTCAGGCAAATTATGAAAAGAATAGTTATAATTAGCCTCAGGATTCTTGAATTTACTGCTTAAAAAGTTATAGCCAAAATAGAAAGTAGCACATATAACACAGACACCCATGGCAATCTTTAATAAATTCCAAATTGTTTTCAACACTTTATTCATAACTAGAACCACCTATAAATAAAATCATTCGCATCAAAACTACCACCATACATTCCAAACACTAGGAACAATAAAATCATAGCTACATATAAGACAAATCTAATAATAAAGATATGTTTACCAAAGAAATCTCCTAAGTCAAAGAAATAGCGAAGGATATCTGTAATAACTACAACAAATAAAATAATGCATAACCAAATCACTTCATTATGAGTTAAACCAATTGTTTCAAAATCTAATGGTGATTTCACAAATATTCTCTGAATAGTCGCAATTGCATCACTAAAGTTATATTTAAAGAAAACCCATAAAGTAGTTACAACTACAAAGTTAATTATTATTAACAATAAAGATAAAAAGAAATTTGGCTTCTTATTCTTAAATAACTTCGCAATCAAATCCTCAATAATTCTAATAACGCCATGGCCCATACCCCAAATTAAGAAATTTAATGTAATACCATGCCACAAAGAAGATACAAAGAAAACAATTAGAACATTCAAATACTTTCTTAAATCGCCTTTTCTTCCACCACCCAATGGGAAATAAATATAATCTCTTAACCAAGATGATAAAGAAATATGCCATCTATTCCAGAAGTCTTTAATACTAGTAGCTAAATATGGCACATGGAAGTTTCTTTCTAACTTAAAACCCAGCATTCTAGCTGTACCGATTGCGATATTAGAAATAGAATCAAAATCTAAATATATTTGAAACGAATATAAAAAAACTCCAAGTAATGTATTTAAACCGCTTAGCTCAACATTTAAACTCTTAGTTACAGCACTTCCAATAAAGTCACAAAAAACTAATTTCTCAAAAATACCACAAGCTACTAAAAAGAAACCTGTCGCAATATCTTGATAATCAAATTCATGTTTACTTCTAATTTCCTTTAAAAATAAATCAGCTCTATTAATAGGTCCTGCTGTAATACAAGGAAAGAACATCACATAATCTAAATAATAAATAATATTCTTTTCTGCCTTAATCTTTCCAGAATAAATATCACACAAATAGGAAATGATTTTAAATGAGTAGAAAGATAAACCTAAAGGAATAATAATACTACTATCTGTTAAATTAATAAGTTTATATCCTAATAACGCAACACCATATATTAATGATGAAACAATAACTATATGTTTATTGTGATACTTTCCGTTAATAAGACCTAATACATAACCCATTAAAGAAAAGCCTAATAACCATAATAAATTGTTTAATCCAAAAGAATAAACAAAAATAAAGTTAGCTATAAGCAAAATTAAAGGCCTTAAGAATGACTTAAAAGGCCTAGATAAACAAAATACAACGAAACAAAACATCACAAAATAAGCACTAGTAACAGTCAGCGCCGGAAGTGATGTGATTGGCTCATAATAATAATTCCCTATAAACATTATTTAATTTCCTTTACGATATATTGAGGTCTCTTCTTAGACTCCATATAAGTCTTACCTAAATATTCACCCATGATACCAATCACTAATAATTGAATTCCACCAAGCAAACAAATAATCGCAATCATACTAGGATAGCCAGCAACCGGATCACCGATGGTTAAGGCTTTAATCACGATATAAAGCATATAGATAAAGCCAAAGATAGACACAAACAAACCAGAGTATGTAGCTAAGCGTAATGGTGCCGTAGTAAAACCTACAATACCATCTATCGCATAACTAAATAGTTTAAAGAAACTCCACTTAGTTTCTCCAGCTACTCTTTCAACATTCTCGAACTCAATATATTTAGTTTTGAATCCAACCCAAGAGAAAATACCCTTAGAAAAACGATTATATTCAGGAAGAGAAATAATCGCATCAACCATCTTACGATTCATCAAACGATAGTCTCTCGCACCATCGACAATTTCCACATCAATCATCTTATTGATTAACTTATAAAATTGACGCGCAAAGAAAGATCTAATAGGCGGTTCACCCTTTCTAGTAACTCTATAAGTAGCAGCACTATCATATTCACCACTCTTTACATAATCATACATTTCAGATAATAAAGCAGGTGGATCTTGTAAGTCAGCATCCATGATAACTACATAATCACCCTTTGCTTCTTTCATTCCAGCTAACATACCAGCTTCTTTACCAAAATTACGTGAAAAACTAATAACCTTTATATTAGGATCTTTTTCCTTCAACTTTAAAGAAACATCAACAGTTTTATCGGTTGAACCATCATCAACAATTAATAATTCATATTCAACATCCATCTTATCCAAATTTTCTTTTAACACTGGATAAAACAAAGGAATAGCTTCTTCTTCATTTTTACATGGAACAATAATACTTAACATATGAATCTCCTATTTCTTGAAATAATCAATTTTTAATATTTCTTTACAGATTTCTCTCTTTTCGTTGAAATTATTAACAATTTCTCTAGCACTATCTTCACTATAACCATTATAAGTTGTTATTGTGTTATTTGAAGAATTAAAGTAGAAATCACTATTCCAATAATTGCCATTTGCATCAAAACAAAACCCTCTATAGCCTTCATCAAAAATATCATTTCCAAACGCATACATGCTTTCGTAGTCAATATCCCATAAATTCATTAAAGTTGGTAATAAATCTAAAGCTGTACAATATTTATCAATAACTTTATGTTCCATATTATTAGAATATATGAACAGCGGTGTATATGAGATTGTTGGATCATCATCAACATTGCTATTAAATACCTGATCATAGTTTGTACCTTTTTTAAAGCTAATACCCTTAGCAATATGATCGCCGTAAATAATGACCACCACATCATCCAACTTATTGGTCCATTCCATAATATTTAAAAATTGTTCAACGGCTCTATCAAAGTCCATGCACTTAGCTAAATAACTTACGTATTCGTCTGATAAATCTGGATATAAGTTTTTAATCTTATCTACATCTTCTTTGTTAACTCCAACAGTATTTAAATTATATGGTTGATGTCCCGAATACGAAATCCAAAAAGACATAAATTTTTCTTTTTCGGCATCAATCCAGCCAATTTGTTCGCTTACCGAACTATCATTGGTTTCCGATTCAATACCCAATGCATAACTATCAAAAAAATCGTAGCCATAATTAGGAAAAGTTGTATCTCTGTTGTAAAAAACAGCGTAATTATTATGAAATGCATTTGTCTTATAACCGTTATCTTTAAACAAATTGCCTAATGTTAATGGATATGTATTATTTACATATTGATAACAAACAGAATATCCTTCGGCCTCAGGAATAAAAGAAGTGTTTGCCATAAATTCACTATCGCTTGTAGAACCAATTAGTAATGGTGTATCAAAATTTGTAAGCTCAATACTGCTATTTATCATTCTGTACAATGTTGGTGTTAGTTCCTCACTAATGCTTAAGTTATTTAAAGATTCTGCTTGTATTACAAAAAGCGATTTATCTTTAAACAATCCCGTGTATTCATTAGTTTCCTTATTTGAACTTTTACTATTAAAATATGTATCTATTTTATCTAAATATAATTCATTATCTTTTTGACCTTCAATTATACTTTGTACATCTCTAAATTCAAAAGTAAGTAAACCAAGTTTATCCACAAAAGCTTTAGGGTTATTTAGAGTATCGTATAAATAGAAATCAGTACCAAATACTTCGAAATTATCTACATTAGTATAAGTTGACTTTATATCATTTACCATCCTGTTGATTGATATAAAAGATAATAAGAAACAAAGTAATGAGCTTAAATGAATATACCATTTATATTTTGTCTTAATTTTGAAACAATATCTAATAACTAAAAAACTAGCAACAACAATTAATAGAACTATAAAAGGAATTAAGTCTCTCATATCAAATAATTCATTTATAGCACCACCTTGTTGAGCTACTTCAGAAGATAGTTCTTTAACTGTAGAAAAACGAAAATATGATCCAAATCCCTTATGATATGTCTTTTGAGCTACCAAATATAGTGTATAAATAGCACATAATACTAAAGACGCATACTTATTAGCGTGTCCACCGACTAAAATGCATACTCCAATTATTGCCAAGGCAAAACCAAAGAATACTTTTAAATCATAAGAAACGTTTGTTGAGTATATACTTTTAATTACAAGCATGTACGCAAAAATAGATAAATAAAATAATACTTCAAATAAAATGTTAATAATGTTCTTTTTTCTCATAACTTTAATTATAAACTATTGTCCATTTATATAATGTATAATTTGATAGATGAATAGAAACATAAAAAAATTGCTTATTATATTATTATTAGCATCTCTTGCAATCACCGTATTATTTTGTTTCCCTTTTTTTAACGGAAAATTGCATCACGGTGCAGATACAGGCTTTCATTTAAGCAGAATTCAAGCATATAGAGACGCAATTGTTGAAGGGATTAAATATCCTTATATTTATTGGCATATGAATTTTGACTTTGGCTATCCAACACCGCTTTTCTATTGTCAATTACTCTTATATCCATGTGTATTCCTAATTAGCAAGGGAATATCATTGATTATTTCATACAAAATATATATTGGAGCATTAATATTTCTAGCAACTTTCTTTATTGGCTTGACTTCTTACATTGTTGGCAAAAAAGGTATTATCCCCTCAATCGTTGCTATGGCAATATACATACCAAACATTCATCAAATCACCTCTATTTTTAGAAGAAGCGCTTTAGGCGAACTTATGTCCTTAGCTTTTATTCCAATCGCTTTGTTAGGAATTTATTATGTTTTATATGATGACAATAATAAATGGGCTGTTTTAACTATCGGATACGTAGGATTAGCACTAAGTCATAACATATCTTTTTATTTAATGAGTATTTTGTTTGGAATGTTCTTTTTAATAAACATCAAATACCTAAATAAAGAAAGAATTGTTTCGATTTTAAAAGGGATATTTTTTGCATTTTTGCTTTCTGCATTCTTTTTACTGCCAATGATAGAAGGCGTTCTTAACAACAATCTCAGAATGAACTATTCTTTTGGCAGCACATACACAATGGATGGATTAAGTTTGAGCGAACTCTTAAATTTTAAAGCTGACTTTACGCTTTATCAAAGTTCATCAATCGGTCCTTTCTTATTGTTTTTACCAGTTTTTTCTTTATTTATAAGAAATAAAAAGAAGAACAACAAATTTATTTTTGATTGTTTAATAATTGGATATGCCACTTTATTTATTATGACAGATTACTTTCCTTGGCAATTTTTAAAATTTATGAATTTTATGCAATTCACAAATAGATTACTTGTTATAATTATTCCTTTACTTGCAATATCAGGATCATATTATACTTATCTATTTTTAGATTCTTTTAAAAAAAATATAGTTATATACACTGGTTTGATTAGTTTGTCTATTTTGATAATAACGTTTAACGCAAACGCTTTAATCATAAACTATAATTGGATTTTTGGTTACACTGATAATATGACTTTAGATGATGCTTATAAAGAGCTTTATAAACCTAATGAAAATAATGCTTGGTTTGATGTTCAAGCATTAAGTAGCGGCGACTACCTACCTGAAGCAAAAATTAACTATATTAATTATCCCTATGAAACACCAGCTTTCTCAAAGAGTCATTCAATAATTGATACAAGCGAAGAGATGGAGATTGATCCAAATGGTTTTGAAATGTATGAATACTATCATTACAGATTTAACATCCTATCAAATACACACGATAACGCTTATGTTATCGTTCCTAAAACTTACTATAATGGCTATAAAGTTAATGTAATCAAAAACGGATCAATCGTAGAAACAATTGATCCAGTTCAAGATAAAATAAGTGGAAACGTTAAATTTAACGTATATAAATCAGATGAAACAATCACTTATGATGTTTATTATCAAGAAACAAAGATACAAACATATACTATGATTCTATCCAAAGTAACATTCATCATATTTATTATTATTTGTCTTGATCAATTTTTTATAAAGAAATTATTTTGTCATTTCTAATGCTTTTAAGACAATGGCATCCATATTGTAATACTTATATTCAGCTAGTCTTCCAATCAAATGTAACTTAGGATAATTACTAGCTTCTTTTACATATGTATCATATAAAGCTTGGTTCTCATCGCTGATAATTGGATAATAAGGCACATTGCCAACCTCAGCATCTCTTCTATAAGGGAAAGGATATTCGGTATGAATATAAGTTACATCATCAACTTCTTCTTGCATGAAATGCTTATATTCAGTAATTCTTGTAAACTTAACATCATTTTCAGGATAATTTTCAGTAGCTGCATCCTGGAATGTTTTATTTAATCTTTCTAGAATTAAATCTAAAGAACGATATGGAAGTTCACCATGTTTATATTCAAACAACTCATCAAGAGCACCGGTATAGTAAACATCCCCATCAAAAGGAAGATTATTGTAGTAGATGGTACCATCTTCTAGTTTTAAGATATCTGTAACATTAGTATTTAACAACACTTCAATATGTTCATTGTCCAACATCTTCTCAATCAACTTTGTATAGCCTTCTTTCGGCATATATTGATAAGCATCATTGAAATATCTATCATCATATGAAGTATTAACAGGGACTCTAGCACTAACTGCACTATCAAGTTCTTCAACCTTCATATCCCATTGTTTCATTGTGTAATACTTAAAAACATGTTCATAAATGTAATTAGCTAAATAACGAATATCTTCATTTTCATTAGACAATAATTCCATGATAGGCACTTTCTTGCCCTCACCATAGTCCTTCTTTAATAATTCGATTAACTTTTCTGCCTTTTCAGGTAAACACTCTTCAATTGACTTAAAGTTAAAAGGAATAGGCACTAACTTATTATCAACATGACCCAATACCTTATGTTCGTACTTATACCATTCAGTAAAATTACTTAAGTAATCAAACACTTCCTTAGAATTAGTATGGAAAATATGTGGACCATATTTATGAATCAAGATATCTTCCTCAACATAATCATAGGCATTACCACCAATATGATCTCTTTTATCAATTATCAAAACATTCTTGCCCTTGTTAGCCAACACATTAGCAACAGTAGCACCTGCAAAACCAGCTCCAATAATAATTACATCCTTCATACTATTCCCCTTTAAATATCTCATAATATCTATTTAAAATGTTTTCATTATCATAATGATAATTTTCTAGATTCTTCTTTAATTTTAACAAATTAGACTTATCATTTTTTATCTCATCTAACTTATTAAATAAACCATCTTCACTATTCTCTACAATCCAACCATTAGAATCATCAATCTGTTCACTAACGCCTGCTACCAAAGTAGTTAAAACAGGCGTGTCACTCAATAAAGATTCAACAGTCATTGTAGGATAGCCCTCATATAAGCTAGACATCACAAACAAATCACACCTTCTTACATAAGGATAAGGGTTAGACTTTAATCCTAACCAAGAAATATCATCAAAGCAATCAAGTTCCTTAGCCAAATTATATAATTCTTCTTTTAAACCACCATCACCAATAATAATTAAATTATAGTAATCCTTTAACTTACTATAAGCTCTAATAAGTCGATCTACAGCCTTCTGAGGATGGAAACGAGCTACTGTAATAATATTAATCTTCTTATCATCTAGTTTTAACTCACAAGGCTCTAAAGACATATTTTTAATTCTATCTTCATCCACAAGATTATGAACTACACAAATTCTATCTACATCAAACAATTCTTGATAAGAGTCTTTAACTTGATTTGAACAAGCTATATTCATATCAATATGCGTTAACGCATCCTTTACTAAACCCATATGATGACTAGAGTAATTAGATTCCTTATAATCCACTTGAACCCAATTTATCTTTAAATTGGAATCACCATAACCAGTAAAAATAGTACAAAATCCTTCCTTAGCAGAAAATTCAATGTCATAGTGTTTATTTAAAATCTTTTTTCTTTCACTTACAATCTTATTTTTAATAAGACCAGTCTTCATATAAAACAAAAGTCTTAACTTATAGAATAATTCCATACCCTTACATTCACTTAAAGGTCTATCAATACAAGAAAAGAACTTAGAACCATCTATAACATTGATATCTGAAGGTATTTCATCTAATAGTTCACCTCTTTTATGAAGCACTAAAAGATCAACATCATATTGATCTCTATCAATCATCTTTAGGAAAGTGTTCAAGATACGCGCAACACCACCCATCGTCATTTCGTCATTCACAAACAAGATTTTCTTTTTCATTTGTTGTATGCTCTTTCTACTAAACCAAACAATTTCAAATGAAGTAAGAAGAATATTAATCTTTGTTTAAAATTAAAATCTTTTTCCTTCTTAACATCACTATACCAGTTAGGATATTGTTCCTCTAGATGTTCAATATTCTTCTTATAATAATCAATTCTAGTCGCCTTATCATTAATCTCTTTAATACGCAAAGTAGTCATTACTAAGCAGTTCTCAAAGTATAAACCCCTTACCTCGTAAGCACCTAATTGTAACTTATCCTTAACCATAGAAATAGCTCTATAAATATCAAAGATTCTAATATCAGCCTTATGAGTAATAGAACCTTCTCTTTGAACATAATAATACAAAGGCTTATAAACATGGGCCATATTATTTGCCTGGACAATCCAAGTTGGAATAACAGCTAAATCTTCATACCACATACCCTTAAAGAATCTCTTATCTTTCATAAAAGATGCTTTATATAGCTTATTATTAGCACTATTGTTAGAGAAGATAATCTCTTTATTGTCTCTATAATTAGAAACATTATTATAGTTACAGCCCCAAGAATATTCTAATGTGCCATTATCATAAACATAATACATGTCATAACATACGATATCACTATCATATTCTTTGCCCATCATATATGTTAGTTCTAATAATTCTTCATGAATATAATCATCACTATCGATAAAGCATAAGTATTCGCCAGTTGCCTTCTCTATACCAAAGTTTCTAGCATCACTAAGACCACCATTTTCCTTATCAAAAAATCTAAAACGTGGATCATTACCAACAACCTTCTTAGCTACTTCGATTGATTTATCCTTAGTGCCATCATTGATTACCAAGCATTCAAAATCAGTAAAAGTTTGATTCTGAATTGATAAAAGACACTTCTCAATATATTTTTCAACATTATATACAGGAACTATTACACTTACTTTCATTTTACTTAGCCCCCATCAAATCTTCCAACATTGTTTTTTCAAACAAACCACTTAATAAGAAAGTACACTTAATTTTTGATAATGCACCGTCTTTTGGATAATTATCCAAAACATCTTTATTATGCCTAATCAAAGCCTTGAAGATAATCCAATATTCATTAAAATACTTCACCTTAGCACCTTCACTTCCATGTTCAACAAGTTGACTCAATGCATATCTAAATTGAATATATGTTCTTGCATACAACATCTTATTATTGCCATCATGAGCATAATTAAATAACTCACTCATAATTACATAATGATCATAGAAAGTCTTATCCTTAAAAGTAGACATACTATTGCCTGGTCTATCAATCAAATAGTATGATAAGGCATCTTTAATGTAGATTGCGCTACCCGCATTCTCCAATGCATAAGTATATAAAAGTAAATCAGTGAAACTTACCTTATGAGGTAACTTAATGCCCTTACAAATACTTGTCTTGTATAATTTGGCATGAGGACTAGGATCCAAGTAATAAAAACTAGTTAAATCAGTATATACTTTATTAAATTCAGTATTGATATTGACTGAATGAATTACCGAATCAGTATAAATCTTTTCTTCGTTGTCGTTATAAACAAGATACTTACAACCAACAACCATATCAACATCATTATTGGTTAATGTATTTACCAAAACTTCTACTGCATCATCACTTAGCCAATCATCAGGATCGCATACCATGAAATATTCTGATTCAATACGAGCTATAGCTGTTTCTAGAACACTACCATAACCACCATTTTCTTTTTCAATAAACTTAATTCTCTTATCTTTTTTTGCATGTTTTAAAACAATTTCCTTACTATTATCTGGTGAACCATCAGAAACAGCTAGAATTTCAATATCAGAAAAAGTTTGTCTTGTCAGTGAATCAAGACACTTGCTTACATATTTTTCTACATTGTAGATAGGGACAATAATACTTACTTTACTCATTTTGTTAGATACCTGTGCCAAAAAGACATTGTGACCTTATTATTGGTTTTTAAGAAGATAACATTCTTCTTACCTAAGGTCTTTATATATTTATTATGCATATAGTCTGGGAAATATTCTTTCACAAAACCAAATGCTTTTACCATTAGTTCCTTATAGTGTTCTGTTCTTAAGAACCTAAAAGCACCATAGACTAAGAAATGTTCTATAAACAAATATTCTAGTTCATCATAGAACTCTTCATACTTGTTTCTCTCTTTGAAATCTTTAATTACACCTTCAAAGATTGTAAAGATATCATACATCTTATCATTATATGAAGAACCTAATATCGAAGTGCTTCGTTGAAGGTAATGATATCCAGTATGTTCATAATAACCAACACTGTTAATACTAGAAAAGAATTTAAGAGTTACCGGAATATCCTCATACCATAGGCCTACTGGATACTTACATTCTAATTTATCAAACAACGATTTGCGATACATCTTATTCCAAGAAAATAATGGAGATAAGAATAAACTCTTAATATCATTATCGTTCACCCTATTTAAGCCTTCCTTTACAAAAGGTTCTTTTGAATTGTCCTCCCAAACATATTCAAGATCAGCAACAACTAAATCATGATTACCCTTGTATGCTATATCCAACATATTCTTATAAGTATCATATTCGATATAATCATCACTAT
>SAMEA104315437__coassemble_554_pt1 | contig 17521 bp, 20 predicted proteins | sample SAMEA104315437__metabat2_low_PE_040 | metagenome-assembled genome bin SAMEA104315437 (sample SAMEA104315437) | gut metagenome | biome: Monkey gut; feature: monkey-associated habitat; material: faeces | place: China | collected 2013
GGAACTAATAGAGTAGCTGCCATAATAGCGATCATTTCCTGTAACGCAAACATTAGATTTTGTTTTACAGTAGGTTTGTCATTAATGTCATAAACAAGTTTCATAAATATCACCTTTCTCTAACAAAAAAACCTTGCCCTAATCTGATAGGCAAGGCTATATTTCCTTATAAAAAATATCTAATTTTAGTGCCCTTGCTGATATCTCGTATCAGATTAAAGATGCTTTTTATCTTTGCCATGTTACCACCGATAAGGGGATGTGTCAATCATAATTAAATATAATAAAATATACATGGATAAAGGAGAATTCTAAAATATGAATAAAGTAATTAACAGTGAAAAGGCACCAGCTGCAATTGGCCCTTATTCACAAGCAATCGAATCAAATGGTTTTGTCTACGTATCAGGACAATTACCTATTAATGTAGAAAGTGGCACAATGCCAGAGACTATTGAGGAACAAACAGCTCAATCATTAAACAATATTAAGTCAATTCTAGAAGCTGCAGGTCTTTCAATGGATAATGTAGTTAAGACTACTGTTCTTATGACTAATTTAGGTGATTTTACAAAGATGAATGAAGTATATGGTACTTTCTTCTCTGGTGCATATCCTGCTAGAGCTGCTTATCAAGTAGTGGCACTACCTAAGGGTGCTATGGTAGAAATTGAAGCTGTTGCATCTAAATAATCGATTCTTATTAGCCACTATAAAGTGGCTAATATTTGTAAATACTTAAATTAAAAAACGAGCCTAGCAAGCTCGATTCTCTAAGATATTACACCCGCTTGAATCGATTCAAAAATCGTAAACAAGCGACAAAATTTAATTGATGGCGGTCTTTCCCCATCCACGCTCTTTGGCAATTTGCTAGCGGTCTTTCCCTAGCCACGCTTTTGTAATAGCTTAGTGGTATTACTACCACGCATATATAGTAACATTTTATTTAAAATATTCTTAAAAAATTTAAAATTAATTCTATATTTTAATGGAAGACATAGCATAGCTTTATAAACTTATAATCAATTTATAAATGTAAAATATTAGATATACAAAGGAGTGTCTTTATATAAGTAAGGTATTAAAATTACCAATCGGAGATGATATGAATAATTCTTGTAAAGAAGCACTTAATCAAATCAAAAAAACGTTATGATACTTATTTAAGAAATAAAGGAAGAAACGATATCTTAATTTATGGAATAGCTTTTTGTAAGAAAAGATGCAAAGTTGTCGTTGAAAATTTATAAAGTGAATTAGCAGGCTAAGCCTGCTAATTTTACTCTTTGGGAGTTTTCAATAAAAATTAAGGTTAAAAATGGGTAGTTTTCAATAAAAAATTGGCATGAAAAAGGGTAGTTTTCAAAAATGCTATAATACAAGAATGGAAAAGATAGAGAAAGTAATTGCTGAAAAAGTTAAACAAGAAGGAGGAAGAACCTTCTATGTTGGCGGTTATGTAAGAGATAAATTGTTAGGAATAGACAATAAAGATGTAGATATAGAGGTACATGGTATAGAGACTGATAAACTATATTCAATATTAGAAACTATAGAAAAACCTCTAAGTTATGGTAATAGCTTTGGTATCTATTCTTTAAAAGGACACAATATAGACATCGCCTTACCAAGAAGTGAAAAGTGTATTGGCAATAAACACACAGACTTTAGAATTGATGTTGATCCTTTTATTGGCTATAAGAAGGCTGCTAAAAGAAGAGACATCACTATTAATGCTCTTATGCAAGATGTCTTAACTGATGAAATACTTGATTACTATAATGGTCTAGATGATTTAAAAAACAAGATTATAAGACATGTTGATGATAAAAGCTTTGTCGAAGATCCTCTAAGAGTCTTACGTGTTGCCCAATTTGCAAGTAGATTCGAGTTTACTGTAGCTGAAGAAACTATTAATTTATGTAGGACAATGGACTTAAGCGCTCTATCTAGAGAAAGAGTAGAAGAAGAACTAAGAAAAGCATTACTAAAGGGTAAGAAACCCTCAATCTTTTTTGACGTTTTAAAACAAATGAATCAATTAGATTATTGGTTTAAAGAAATAAAAGAACTAGAAAATATCCCCCAAGATCCTATCTACCATCCAGAAGGTAATGTCTATATCCATACAATGCAGGTAATTGATAGGGGAGTTTTGTATAATCCCACTTTTGAATTCATGTTGTTATGTCTAACCCATGATTTTGGCAAGATTGTATGTACTACGGTGGATTCGAGCCCGTCAGATTCGAGCCCAGTCCGCATCCATTCCTATGGTCATGAGATAGAAGGACTACCAATAATTGAAACCTTCATTAAAAGAATCACCAACAAGAAAGACATCATCAAATACCTAAAGAACATGGTACCTCTACATATGGCACCAAATAAATACGCAGCTGATAAGTCAGCAATCAAAAAGACTAATAAGATGTTCTATGATGCCTACAATGAAATAGACCTAATCAACTTTTCATATTGTGATAGAGGACATGAAGACAATAAAGAATTTCTTATGGAAAGATATAATCATTATCTAGAAATGTTAAAGAAACCATATGTTAGTGGCGATGATTTAATTGAAGCTGGATTTATACCAGATGATAAATTTAAAAAGTTAATTGAATATGCCACCAAATTAAGAATGGCCGAAGTAGACAAAGAAAGTGCTCTTAAACAAATAAAAAGTTACTATTTAAGTAACTTATTATAAGCGCTAGTTTTATGACTTGAATACATAATCATAAACACACCCACCGCAATCATTAGAAAGAATAGGGCAACACCTAATTCATCCAGATATAAAGGTTCAAGAATCATAATAGGCACAAATGAGAAACTACACAAACCAACACCGATTGTTCTTAATTTAGATGCCTGTTTTTTAAGTGGATACAATTCATCATTTAAATAATCATATGTTGCGTTAGTCAAATAAGGTACTTCATCAATTGAATCTTTAAACACCTCATTAGCATTCTTTATAAGTAAGACACCCACCGCAATCATCACAAACATTAATATAACTGATAAGTTCTCCAATAAATCAATATCAATCATAGAACCAAGTGTCGGAAAGATTACAGATGATATAAAACAAGCTACTGCAGCAGCAATCTTTGTCTTCTTTAAACTATACGCCTCAATATATCTGTAAGCATCAGTTGTCATAACTTCCTTATTGTACTTATCATAAATATCCTTAAGCGTAGTTATTGGTTCTTCAAATGTCTCCTCTTTAATCAAAACTTTCTTTTCTGTCATGCAAATATTATAGAATATTTATATGCTTAAAGATAAATATATAGAAGAAATTGATATAAAAGAACTTGCTGATTTACATCCATCTACTTATGTATTAGTAGACATAAGAGATGTAATAAGTCATGACTATGGTGCTATGCCTAATTCTATTAGTAAACCTAATATCTTAGATGAAGAACTAGATAAAGATAAATCATATGTTTTGTATTGTATGAAGGGGCTCGAATCTTTGGATGTGGCTCGAATATTACGCGAAAAAGGTTATGACTGTATAAGTCTAAAAGGTGGCTACAGTGCCTACCTTAAATCATGCTTAGGCAAAGCGGACAAGGACTTAAACTCAAAATGTGAACACTCAATCACCACAACCTATCGTAAACAACTATTATCACCATTCTTAAAAGCTATCGATACATACCAGCTAATCCAAGAAGGAGATAAGATAGCTGTATGCATATCTGGTGGTAAGGATTCGATGTTGATGGCAAAACTATTCCAGACATTAAAAAGATTCTCAAGAGTAAACTTTGAGGTTGTCTTTTTAATCATGGACCCAGGCTATAGTGAACTAAATAGATTATTAATCGAAGAAAATGCTCGTAACTTAAATGTACCTGTTGAAATCTTTGAAACAAGAATCTTTGACATCGTTTATAGTCAGGCTAAAACACCATGTTACCTATGTGCCAGAATGAGAAGAGGCCATCTTTACAACAAGGCTAAAGAATTAGGTTGCAACAAGATTGCCCTAGGTCACCACTATGATGATGTCATTGAAACGATACTAATGGGTATGATGTATGGCGGACAAATCCAGACAATGATGCCTAAACTTAAGAGCGATAACTTTGAAGGTATGGAACTAATTAGACCCCTATATCTAATAAGAGAAGCCGATATTAAAAATTGGCGTGACTATAATGGTCTACACTTTATCCAATGTGCCTGCCACTTTACCGATACTTGTTCTAGTTGCAGGGAAGATGGAACTAGTGTTTCTAAGAGAATGGAAATTAAAAATCTAATCAAGGAACTAAAAAAGACTAATCCTTATATTGAAAAGAATATCTTCAAGAGTGTTGAAAATGTTAATCTAGACACTGTCATTGCATACAAAAAAGGTGACAAGAAGATCACCTTTTTGGACGAGTATTAACAACCACAAAGTCGATATTGCGATTATTTAAGTCAACTGCGATAAGCTTTACCTTAACTCTTTGAGAAATTTTATAGGTAGTACCAAAATCATCACTTAAATTATTATTATGATCTAGATAGAAGTATCCATCTAGATTTTTTATATGCACAAGACCCTCGACACCATTCTCAAGCCTTACATAAAAACCATAGTTAGTGATTGAACAAATAGTAGCCATGAAAGTCTGTTTAATCTTATCAGACATATACTCACACATCTTAAGATCCACAATAGCTCTTTCAATTGAAGTAGCCTTCTTTTCTCTTTCATTAGCTTTCTTCGCAATGTTCTCATTTTTGATATTATCTTCATCAATGTCTTCACTATAACTAAAAACATACTTTTTAAGCATCCTATGAACAATTAAATCAGGATATCTTCTAATAGGTGAAGTGAAATGACAATAATGTTCTAGCCCTAAACCATAGTGTCCTGAACAATCATGAGAATATAAGGCCTTAGCCATACATCTTAGTAGCATCTCAGATACTAGATAATAGTCATCTGAATCTTCAAACTTTTCTAGGCATTTATTTAAAACTTTAGATTCAATCTTATATGGATTGCCCTTAAAAGTAACTCCAAACTTTTCCATTGTGTTAATGAAAGAATCAATCTTTTCTTGTTTAGGATAATCATGATTTCGATAGATTAGAGGTAAACCCAAATAAGCCATATGTGAAGCTACTGTAGTATTCGCAAGAATCATAAAATCTTCAATCATCAATTCAGCCTTATCTTGTTTTCTAATTTGAATATCAACAACCTTACCTTTTTCTTCAATAATAATAGGCTCATTAGATTCAAACTCAATACCACCATTAGACCTTCTTACCTTATTGGCAATTCTTGATAAAGAATAAGCATTATAAATCATATTAGTAATATCACGATACTTATCTAATAATTCCTTATCATGACCTAATATCTTATTAACATTAGAATAAGTCATCCGATGTTTTGAACAAATTACTGAAGGATAAATCTCATAGCTTACAACTTCACCATTATAAGAAACATCCATTTGACAGGTGATAGTATATCTATCTTTTCCTTCCATTAATGAACATAGATCATCTGATAATTTAAATGGTAACATCGGAATAACCTTGCCTGGGTAATAGATTGATGTGCCTCTATTGTATGCTTCCTTATCTGGGCTCGAACCTTCTGGCACATAAAAAGAAACATCGGCAATAGAAACATATAATCGATAACCAATATCTATTTGTTCAACATAGATGGCATCATCATAGTCCTTGGCATCATCTCCATCAATAGTAATAAAGTTAAGAGCTCTTAAATCTTTTCTATTTTCTAAACTAATCTCATCACTAATAGAATCACAATACTTCATGATCTTATTAGAGAAAGGAAGTGGAGCATCATTTTGAAGTAAGATTGTTTCAATTAAAGTTTCTTCATCATCGATATGACCAATTACCTTATCAATCTTTAATTCTTTCTTTTGATAGTTAGAGACAAAACATCTTACTTTAAAGAAAGGCTTTAATTCCTTCTTAAAATCCTTCTCATTAACAACCTTATATTCCTTTAATCTAATATCATCAGAGAAGAAATATAACTTACCTTTTCTAAGTACCATGGTGCCATAGACATAGGCTGTTTTTCTTTCGATGATTTTGATTAAATCTACATCAAATCTATTCTCTCTATATAAAATCTTATCGCCACTAAAAAGAAGTGTATTCAAGTCATTATTAACAGGCTTATCGTCGATATATGGTTTGCCCTTATAGACATCGACAATACCTTCTAGATAATTATCTTTAATATAGATGATGCCATCTTTTTCAAAACAAAGGCCCTCATCTATCATCTTATTTATTTCTTTGGTTAATAAAATAAGTTGGTTGGTTTCCAACAAGTTTAAATGTTCAGCTATAGTATGGATATCCATACCTTCTTTTTGGATACATTCTAGAATTCTTTTCTTCATACTTATATTTTAACAACTTGTTATAATAATAAGCATGATAAAAGCGATATTTTTTGACATAGACGGAACTATTTTAAACGGGAATAAGGGTATACCAAATAGTACCTTATTAGCCTTAGACAAGTTAAGAGAAAAGGACATTAAGACTATTATTTGTACAGGCAGGGGTTATGATGAAACGATGGCTCTTAATATTGAAAATATTGATGCCTATATCTTATTGAATGGTCAGATAGCTTATGATAATAAGGATAATGTGCTTTATAAGAAGCCTATAAAGAATAAGGATAAGTTAATTGAATTATTTAATAATAAGAAGATTCCTTTTGGCCTTGTTGATGAAAGAAATACTTACTTAAATTATATTGATGATTATGTAAGATATGTTCATGATACTGTTAATCTAAGGATGCCTGAGGTTAAGGAGTATGATGGTCAAGAAATTTATCAAGCTTTAGCTTATGGTAAGGTTAAAGATTATATTGAAAAAGAACTTCCTGATTTCATGGCTACTTCTTGGCATTTTGATGGTGTGGATATTGTGCCAAAAGATAGTGGTAAGGATAAGGGTATTATCGAATATTGTAAGTTAAGAAATATCGATATCAAGGATACCATGGCCTTTGGGGATGGTGAGAATGATATAGAAATGTTAAAGACAGTTGGTATAGGTGTTGCGATGGGTAATTCGATTGATATAGTTAAGGAGAATGCAGACTATATAACTGATAGAATAGAAGAGGATGGCCTGTATAAGGCTTTAAGACATTACGAGGTAATAGATGATTAAGACGATTTTTTTCGATCTAGATGGAACGTTATATTCACATACACAAAAAAGAGTTCCAAGCACAACACTTTATGCGTTTGAATTATTAAAGAAACAAGGTATTAAAAGAATCCTATGTACCGGAAGACATGTAAGAGAATTAGAACAATTAGGTTTCTTTGAACTTGGTTTAGACTTTGATGGCTATATTTTATTGAATGGCCAAATTATTTTAGATAAAGATTTGAATTATATTGATGGTACTCCTATTGATAAGGTAGAGACAAAGAAGATTGAACGTGTTTTCAATGAGAAGAAAGTGTCTTTAATATTAGAAACAAGAGAAGAGCTTTTCTGTAACTTCTATGATGATTTCTATTTGGAAGGCCTAAGATCTGTTAATACTGATCCTTTCCCAATTAAAGAATATCATGGTGAAGAAATTTTCCAAGTAAGTACTTATGTTAAGAAAGATGTTAAAGAGTATCTTCATAAGGAATTTAGTGGTTGTTTCATGACTTCTTGGAATGAATATGGTGCTTTGTTTGTGAATAAACAGGGTGGTAAGAGTAAGGGTATTGAAAAATATCTTAAGTCAGTAAATGAAACACCAAAAGAAACTATGGCCTTTGGTGATGGTGATAATGACTTGGATATGCTTGAATATTGCGGTGTTGGAGTAGGAATGGGCAATGGTACAAAGAATGTAATTGAACATTGTGACTACTTAACTGAGACAATTGATAACGATGGATTATATTTAGCATTAAAACATTTTGGTATTATATGCTAATATAAAAATATACGAGGAGAATAATATGAATAATAACATTAAAATTTCTGCTCATGATATGAAAAATATCTTAAATTCAACTGATGAACAATTAAATAAGGCAATTGCTTATGTAAAGGAACATGGTGTTGAAATTGATGACAACACTAGTATCAAGGCTTTATATGAGAAGCTTAATGAAAAGATTATTAAATTAGCTGATGCTGGTAAGGATGAAGAGGAATTAGCTGATCTTAATGATATCTTCTATGGTCTTGTTGGTCTTATGATGTCTAACAAGGCTGATGATATGAATATGCCTAAGGCTTGATGTATTAAAAAATGATTGGAGGATGAAATAATGAAGGTAAATGCGAAGCAGATGCAAAAATTATCGGCAATCAAAAATTCTTTTTATGAAGATTTAAAGATTGAATTTTTATTTCACTCTAATCATTTAGAGGGCAGCACCTTCACTAAAAAGAATCTTGAAAAATTACTATTAGATAAACAAGTTGAAGGCGTTCATTTTTTAGACGATGTGTACGAAACAACAAACTCATTAAAGCTATTCGATACGGTTGTTGAAGACAGTGATAAAGAACTTAATAAGTTTATGTTATTAGACTGGCATAGAATACTTAAGAAGAATTCAATCGATGAAGAAATAAACAATACCGGTTGTTGGAAAAAGTATGAAAACAGACTAAGAAGTGTAGATATCAAATTGGCCTTACCTAGTGAAGTTGATAGTTTGATGTTTAATCTTATAGCTGATTGGAATGAAATAAAGAATCCAACAATAGAAGATATAGCTAGATTTCATTATCGTTTCGAGATGATTCATCCTTTCCAAGATGGCAATGGTAGAATCGGAAGATTTTTGGTTCTTAAACAATGTCTTGAAAGTGACGTTGATTTAATGGCGATTGACAACATTTATTCTAAGGAATATAAAGAAGCTTTATATAAGGCTCAAAAAACAGATGATATAAGCGAACTTGTTTGTGTGTTTGAAAAATGTCAGAATCGTTTAGATAAAAAATTAAGTAGTTATCATGATTTAATTGAAACTGTAAAAAGTGAGATTCAATGAAAATCAATGTATTATCTAAAGCTTTTCAATAAAACACTATTAAGATTTGATATGGATAAAGAACTTAATGTCACTAACATAGAAATATGTAATGATGACATTAAGCTTTTTCCTGAGAATTTAAAAGATGTTAATAGTGAAACAATTAAATTCTATATTCTAAATAAGTTAGTTCCTAAGAATAGGGCTTATTTAGAATGTCTTTTAGCTGCAGTTAATATTGAACTTGATGATTATAAGGCAATCCTTGATTATTCTTTTGGCTTATCTTTGATTGATGCCTATTGGATTACTAGGGATGATAAGTTAAGGTATGAGGACTTTAATCTTTTTGATAATGAAGTAAATAAAGAATTATCTCTTGCGGTTTTTAATGGTACTAAAACAACAATTAATTCTATTGTTTTATCACCAGAGTTTACAACCAATGGTGCTATTCCTAAATGTTGGATAAAGAAAGATGATGGCTACTATTTACATAAGAGCAGTACTGCTTATTTAGGTTTTGCGAATACTGGATTCGAACCGTACAGTGAGTACTACTCATGTCAATTACTAAAACAATTAGACATGCCACACATCGACTATGATTTAGAAATGTATCAAGATGAGTTGGTATCAGTATGTAAGATATTTACATCAAAAGATATAGCTTATGTACCAATTCATTTAGTAGCTAATATAGATAATCTTGATAAAGCTTATAGGTGGTGCCTAGAACATAAGCTTGATGAAGCCTTTGGCAATATGATTCTTTTTGATGCGCTTATCTATAATCATGATAGACATATGGGTAACTTTGGCGTACTTAAAGATAATCATACAGGCGAAATATTAGGTATGGCACCAATCTTTGACAATGGTGCTGGTTTATTAGCCTATACATCATTATCTAAATTTAAAGATCTAGAGACTTTTGAAGATTATTATAAGAATAATCATGATTTTAATATGTCTAATGATTGGATTGATTTTAGAGATCATGTAAGAAATTATTGTGATGATAGACATCTATATAGATTAAAGAAACTTAATAATTTTAAGTTCACTAAACATGATAAATATAACTTGTCAGATGCTAGGTTAGAGCATTTGAATATTTTGATTGATTATCGTATTAAGGAGTTAATAGATATCCTCACTTTAGAAAAATGACAAAAGTGGCAAAAATCTAAAATTGAAAGGTAGTATTATGCGTATATTTTTAGTAGACACAGAGAATGTTGGATGGGCTGGTTTAACAGGAGCTAGCAAGTTAGATAATACAGACATTATCTATATTCTTTTAGGTAAGGGTGTTAATTCTAGAGCTGTTAAAGGCGATATTGTGGTTGATCTTCTTAATAGCAAGGCTCAATATGTAATCGAAGAAACTAAGCACGAGGGAAAGAACTATTTAGATTTCCAATTGTCTTTAATAGTGGGAAGATTGTTAGAAAGACATGAAGATGCAGAATTCATCATCATTTCTAAGGATCAGGGCTATAAGGCGGTAACTGATTATCTAGAAAAGAATAATAGAAAGGGTAGTATTGCCCAAACTATTGGTGAATATTTAAACCCTAAACCTAAGCCAAAGTCTAAGCCACAAAAGAAACAATTAAGCATGGATGATTATAAAAATGAACTTGCTAAGATTATTTCTAATGACTTTCCTGATAAGAAGAAGATGATTGTCAATGTCCAGGCAAATGCAGCATCTAATAAGAAAACTAAGAAAGAATTAAAGGATTATTGTCTAAATAACTTAGGGGATACTAAACTTACTACCTATTGTAAGATGTGTCAGGTTTTCCCTTATTAAAAAAAGAGCCCTTAGGCTCTAATAAGCATCAATCACGAAATGTAATGATGCAGTTTGGTACATCTTGTTCATCTTAGACATAAAGATATAGGCAGTACTGTAATTATTGAAAGTATCTAAGACTTTACAAGATTGACCAAACTCATTTTTATGTACTCTAATAACAGCGAAACTCTTCATTAATATCTATCAACAACCCAATTTAGGCTTTTGTTTCCATACAAACGGTTTAAATTTGAAGAGAAAACACTTGCCTCATCATAAGTATTAAATGTGATCTCCACTGTACAAGATTGTCCATAATCGTGATTTCTAGAAACTCTAATAACTGAATACTTGTTCATACAACTTTCTCCTCCTTGACTAAATAATACAATGACAATTATTTTCGTTTCAACATGATAACGGTTTCATCATCAATGAAAGTGGTTCCATAAGAAAAAATAGGACTAATATATAGTTATGGAAAACAAGAAACATCACTCAGACTCCCTATTTATAGGGATCATCCTATTCTTTATTGGTGGGTTCCAGAATGTCTATACTTACATGAACTGTGGCAAAGTATTCGCCAACCTCCAAACTGGCAACATGATATTAATGTCTATAAATCTAGTAGAAGGGAATATAGCTATTGCCTCAAGATACCTGGTACCACTATGTAGCTTTTGGTTTGGTTGTGTTGTAGGAGCTGCTATAAACATTAAATACAAATATATAAACAAGATTCACTGGAGAGTTATTCTATTAATAATTGAAATGATTAACACTATAATCGCAACTTGTTTAGCTAATCCTCTATATAGTGCAGGACTAATCACCTTCAATTGCGCATTGACATTAGAAGCCTTTAAAGAAGTAGACCATAGATCATTACCCACTACCATGATGATAGGCAATATGCGAAAGGCCATTGATTATCTAACTAAATATTTTTTGCAACATCATAAGAAAGACTTAAAAGAAGGATTATTTGTGATAGGACTATTACTTGTATTTATTATTGGCGCGATTAGTAGTGCCTTGTTAAGTACAAGCTTTAGAAACAAAACAATATTATTCCTAGTACCTTTATATTTAATTGCCATTCTTTATCTACAATTCGAAAAATAGGACTATTATAGATATATGCGACAAATTAAACAACATTCAGATTCCTTATTTATAGGAATCATTCTATTTTTTTTAGGCGGCTTCCAAAACGTCTATACCTATCTAAACTGTGGCAAGATATTTGCCAACCTCCAAACGGGAAACATGATGTGGATGGCTATTGCCCTAGCTGAAAAAGATTTATTAACCGCAGCTAGATACCTAATACCACTAGGTAGTTTCTGTTTAGGATGTGTCATCGGTGCTCTTGTAGACACTAAATGTAAATATAACTTCAAGATGCATTGGCGTACTATTGTCCTAATAATTGAAATGATAATCACTGTTATTGCCTCGTTCTTGTCACACAAGATAATTGTGGCAGCCTTGATTACTTTCAATAGTGCTCTATCTTTACAAGGATTCAAAAATGTGTGTAATAGAAGTCTACCAGCCATGATGATGATAGGTAACTTAAGAAAAGCTGTGGATCATCTAACAAAATATTCTATTAATCATGATAAGGAAGATCTAAAAGAAGGAATGTTGATTGTTATATTATTATTTACATTCATCTTTGGAGCCTACATCAGTGCTATCTTAAGTGACTACTTCATGAATAAAACCATTTTGTTCATTATCCCTTTATATCTAATAATGGTCATCTATTTACAAAATGACTCTAAGTGCTAGAATATGAAATTGTTAAAAAAGGAGACTTTATGACAAAGAAAAAGAAAATAAGACTTCTTGTATTCTTTATTGTCTTGATGGCCCTAGTTGGAATGGGAATCATTCTAACCAATGGTCTAGTTTCAAAAAGTGAAACGATTCAAGAAGTCATGAAAGATGCGGTATTACACGATACTGGAAAAGTTAGTTTGTTTGGTATAAAGGATGTTAACCCAGCTTTGATATCAGCATTCACAATCACTGTTGTTATATTAATTGTAGCCTTAGTGATAAGAATAGTTGTTGTGCCTAAATTCAAAATAGTACCAGGCAAGTTCCAACTACTATTAGAACAGTGGGTAGGCTACTTCAACAAACTAGCTATCAGCAATAGTCCTGATCATCATAAATTCTTAAGTGTCTATCTATTTGTAGCAGGCTCATATGTCTTTATAAGTACGCTATTTGAACTTTTTGGGCTACAAGCTATCAATACCCATGGGGCATCAATTACATTACCTGCACCATTAGCTGACATCAACGCAGCTATTGCGACGGGTGTGATGTCTTATCTTGTGATACTAGGTGGTGGTATTGCGGCCAATGGTCTAAAAGGCGCGGGTCAAACTCTAAAAGATTTCTCATTACCAATCTCAATGAGCTTTAGATTATTTGGTGCCCTACTAAGTGGATTACTTGTAAACGAATTAGTATATTATTCAATCAGTTTAAGTTTTGTATTACCAGTAATTGTAGCGGTATTATTTACATTATTACATGCTCTAATACAAACCTATGTCTTAACAATGTTAGTTGCCTTATTCTATGGCGAAGTAAGTGAAAAGAAGGAAGAAGTTAAAAAATGAAAAAATTATTATTAGTTATCGCGATCGTATGTTCATTAATGTGTGTAAGTACACCAGTATTTGCGCAAGATTCTAATACTACAAATGTAGTAAGTGTTGACTCAGACAAGGCTAAATCAGCAGCCTTTGTTGTTGGTATCTCATCAGCATGTGCAGCTATTGCCATGGGTATGGCTATTTCGAAATCAACAGAATCAATCTCTAGACAACCAGAAGCTGAAGGTTCAATTAGAACTGCATTAATGCTTGGTCTAGTATTTATTGAAACTGTTGTTATTTATGCGCTAATTGTAGCTATCTTAGTAATATTTGTATTGTAGGTGATTTAAATGAATCTACCATTAAATATTGACTGGCAACAAATCCTTTTACATATGTTCAACTTAATCATCTTAGGCTTTGGACTATACTATATCCTATATAAGCCAGTAAAAGCTTTTATGGATAAAAGAGAAGCATATTATAAGGACTTAGATGATAGTGCCAATAAGAAAAATGAAGATGCAGATAAACTTCTTAAAGAATATCAAGATAAGTTAGCTAAGGCCGATGAAGAGATAAGAGATAAGAAGAATATCGCAATGAAAGAACTTGATGACAAAGTTAACTCTGAATTAAATAAGGCTAAAGAAGATGCCAAAAGAATTGTAGAGGATGCTAAGGCTCAGGGTCAAAAGAAACACGATGAACTAGTTGAAAGTGCTAATAAGGATATCTGCGATCTAGCTATTAAGGCTACTAGTAAGTTAGTGGATAAGACATTAGATGATTCTTATGATGAATTTTTACTAGCTGTAAAGAAGGAAAAGTAATGAAAGCTGTTTTATATAGTGCTAAAAAGCCTAGTGTTGAGGTAAATAAAAAGTTTGAAGCTTTTTTAAATGAAAAATATGGTGAAGTAGAACTAGAATGGCAAGAGTCTGATTTAAAAAGTGGTTTAAAATTATTAGTAGGCGATGATGTTTATTATTGGGACGCTAATTCTAAGTTTGAACAATTAAAGACTGAGTGGCAAAAATATAGAAACAACAACAACATCATTCCTTTACTTCAAGATTCATTAGATAATTGGACACCAAACGCTATCGCTGATGAAGTAGGCAGAGTTATTTCAGTAGGTGGTGGTATTGCCAAGGTATCAGGTCTTAAGAATGTTAAGTATGGTGAGATCTTATTGTTTACTGACAATATTAGAGGTATGGTCCTAGATTTAAAACAAGACTCTATCTCTTGCATTCTTTTTGGTGATGATAGAAATATCATCCAAGGTAGTGTTGTTAAAAGAACTAATAAGACGGCAGGTATTCCAGTAGGTGAAGAATATGTTGGTAGAGTAATTGATGCTCTAGGTAATCCAATTGATGATAAGGGGCCAATTCATGCCAAGAAGTATCTGCCTCTTGAACAAGAAGCACCTAGTATTATGGATAGAAGTCCTGTTAATAGACCTTTGGAAACAGGTATTTTGGCAATCGATTCGATGTTTCCAATTGGTAAGGGTCAAAGAGAATTGATCATTGGTGATAGACAAACTGGTAAGACTGCTATTGCCCTAGATACTATTCTTAATCAAAAGGGCAAGGATGTTATTTGTATCTATGTAGCCATTGGCCAAAAGGCTAGTAGTGTTGCTGGCATTGTAGAAAAACTTAGGGAACATGATGCCTTAAAGTATTCAATTGTCTTAAGTGCTACAGCTAGTGAGAGTGCTCCTATGCAATATATTGCCCCTTATGCAGCTACTTCAATGGGTGAATATTTTATGCATGAAGGCAAGGATGTTTTAATTGTCTATGATGATTTAAGTAAACATGCCATTGCCTATAGAGCTCTGTCTTTATTGTTGGAGAGAAGTCCAGGTAGAGAAGCTTACCCGGGTGATGTTTTCTATTTACATTCAAGATTACTTGAAAGAAGTGCTAACTTACTAAATGGCGGTAGCATGTCTGCCTTACCAATTGTTGAAACACAAGCAGGTGATGTATCAGCTTATATTCCAACTAATATTATTTCAATTACTGATGGTCAATTATTTTTAGAGAGTAATCTATTCTTCTTAGGACAAAGACCAGCTATCAATATCGGTCTATCAGTATCAAGAGTTGGCGGTGATGCCCAATATAAGATTGTGAAAAAGGCTACTGGAGCTATTAGATTAGACTTAGCTCAATATCGTGAGATGGAAGTCTTTATGCAGTTTAGTTCCGACTTGGATGATGCGACTAAGAGTCAACTCCATTATGGTCAAATCCTAATGGAACTTCTTAAGCAGGAACAATATCATCCATATCGTATGCATGAAGAGGTTATTATTCTTTTAACGGCCTTAAATCACTTGTTTGATGGCTTTAATATTAAAGATATTAAGAGTGTTAAGAATGATTTGTTGGCATGCTTTAATAATAATAAGAAAGATATCATCAATACTATTAATGATAAGAAGGTCTTGGATGATGAACTTAAAGAAAGTATTGTTGAGAATGCACGTGAGTATTTAAATGGCAAGCACTAAGGAAATAAAAGATCGTATCGCAAGTGTTAAGGATACCCAAAAGATTACAAGTGCGATGTATCTAATTGCTTCTACTAAGCTTACAAAGGCTAAAAGGGAGCTAAATGATACGCGTCCTTATTTTAATGAGCTTAAGACAGAGATTAAGAGAATTTTTAGAACGCCTAATAATATTGACAGTCCCTATGTTTATCCACTAGAGGGTGAGCCTAAGGAAAGAGGAACCTATGGTATTTTGGTCATTACGGCTGATAAGGGCTTAGCTGGTTCTTATAATCAAAATGTTATCAAGGAAGCAGAACACTTATTGGCTTCGTATCACGGTAGTAAGCTTTATGTTGTTGGTGAGTATGGTAGAAGGTATTATGAGAATCATAATATTCCAATTGAGAAGTCTTTCTTATATACAGCCCAAAATCCAACAATGGAAAGAGCTAGGGAAATATCTTCTATTTTATTAGAGGAGTTTCATAATAAGACATTGAGTAAGATTTTTGTTGTTTATACGGATATGGAGAATGCCTTTAATTCAAAGGCTAATTCGACAAGACTTATTCCACTACATAGAAAAGAATTTCAAACTACTAAGGAAGAGAAGGAGATTCATATACCCTTTGGTTTTTATCCAAATGAGGTTGAGGTATTAAATTCAATTATGCCTTCATATATATCGGGTTTTATCTATAGTGCCTTGGTTGATAGTTTCTGTTGTGAACAGAATGCGAGAATGAATGCGATGAAGAGTGCTAATGATAATGCGGAAAAGTTGTTAAGTAATTTGTCTTTACAATATAACACTTTAAGACAGGCTGAGATTACTCAGGAAATAAATGAGGTTTCAGCTGGTGCTCTAGCTTTAAGAAAGAAGCATAGAAAGGAAGCGAAGAAATGAATACTGGTAAGATAGTTGAAGTATCAAGTTCGGTTGTTGATGTTTATTTTGAACAATTGCCTAAGATTAAGAATGCCCTAAAAGTTACTATCGATGATAAAGAATATACTATGGAAGTTGTGGAACATATTGGTGACAACATTGTAAGATGTCTGATGTTAGGCAAAAGCGAAGGTTTATATAGAGGCCAAGAGGTAGTGGATACTGGTGATACTATTATGGTGCCAGTGGGTGAAGCAACTTTGGGTAGAATGTTTAATTGCCTTGGTGAGACAATTGATGACAAACCAGGGCTCGAATCTGGGCTCGAATCCAAGTGGTCAATCTTCCGTGATCCACCAAAGTTCTCTGAACAAAAGCCTATTGGTGAAATACTAGAAACAGGCATCAAGGTAATTGATTTATTAGAACCTTATCCAAAGGGTGGTAAGATTGGTTTGTTTGGTGGTGCTGGTGTTGGTAAGACTGTTTTAATTCAAGAGCTTATGCATAATATCGCTACTCAAGCTGATGGCTATTCTATTTTTGCCGGTGTAGGTGAGCGAAGTAGAGAGGGTAATGACTTGTGGCGTGAGATGAAGGAAAGTGGTGTTATTGATAATACTGCCCTTGTCTTTGGCC
>SAMEA104315437__coassemble_572_pt1 | contig 17123 bp, 17 predicted proteins | sample SAMEA104315437__metabat2_low_PE_040 | metagenome-assembled genome bin SAMEA104315437 (sample SAMEA104315437) | gut metagenome | biome: Monkey gut; feature: monkey-associated habitat; material: faeces | place: China | collected 2013
TATAACCGAGCAAAATTACTGTCATCATTGTCATCAAACCCATACTAGCGGTTGTAGTTTGAGAGAACATTGTTTGAATTGAAGTAATTGTCTCAGCAGACAAAATTTTTGTCATAAATTTTGAAGGTAATAAAATCCAGTCAATAAAGGTTAACACTCCACCTAATACTAAGAATGGAATAATAGTAACAAAGGCATCTCTTATAGCAGAAACATAAGTATTTTGACTTACTTTTCCAGAGAACTGTTCAATCTTATCTAGAATATTTTTCATAATTTCCCCTTTCCTAAGATAGATTATTATTGCGATATTTAATAATTTCGCAGATTTGTTTAAGTCTTTTTTTAACAGTTATTTTTTTCAAAAATCCAAACGTAATTTCAGGAATTGAATTAGATATTTCTCCACCTTCATCAATTACATTTTCAATATAATACACCTCATTGTTGTTGATTAAATATTCGATAGAATACTTTTTTCCATTTTCAACAATCGTTGTTGACTTGTAATGACTAGGATACTCACATTCATCAATAATCACTTTTGTTTTATATTTTTTATCTTTAAGTTTTAAGGATTTTACGTACGAGAATCCCTTCTCTACCTTAAAATCCTCATTATTTTTATGAGCATATTTCAATACTTCTTGTCTTACATTATCAACAATAAAATTAAAATATTCTTCTGGGCTAACATTAATCTTGCATCTAACTTTCATAACTATTTTTTAACCAAAATCCCATTAGATTTAACAGGTCTGATATTCTTGATCAACTCCGCCTGATCTAGAATCCATTCACCTGTCTCTTTTTTTGATAAATTCATAATCAAATCCATTGTGAACCAATCATCTCTATAGTTAGTCTTATTAATAACCTTAGATCCAATACGATTTGGTTCTACTCTAGACATTTTAACTGTAGCCTTGTTACCATCGATATCGAATGAAGTGATGTGATAAGTATGGTGTAAGAAAGATTCTTTTAAATGTAAACTCTTAACAAAGCTTATCCAACTATTTCTTCCTTCCAATACTTGATTATGGAAACCATCGATAATTTTTAAATCTTTATTTGCCACTTTTTCAAAAGCATCATAATCTTCATAATCAACAAACCAGCCATAGACAAATAAAACTTCTCTGATTTTTTCCTCATCGCTTCTATCGTCATTATCAAGTTCAACAATATTTACAACACCATCTTTTTTTGCTTGTATTAGTTTTGGAATAGTTCTTGGCACTGTATAATCAATTAAACTTTGTCCTTCTAGCCAAATTGTATTTCCATCAATCCAAGCTAGTTCAAAAATGATTTGATTAATTTTAAACTTTGTGTCTTTCAAGCACATCTTAACTACAACAGTTGCGCCATAGTGTAAATAATTCATAAAATCATTAGAACCAAAGTCACTATATTGTCTTAGTAGATGAAAACTATATGCAGCTTCAGCTTTGTTTTCTCTACAAATCACATTTTCAAAATTTGTCTTAACGCATCCTGAGCCAACACCATCATATTTAAACAATCTTACAAAGTCATCGTATCCTTTTCCACTTCCGGTAAGTGAATTATCAATTACTGCATCACTAGTAAAATCATCTTTTAATTTTGAATAGTCATTATAAGCTAAAGCATATTTTAATCTTTCAAACAAATTAGTTGAAATCATAATTATTTTTCCTCTCCATTACTCTCAATAACTCTACGATACCAATCAAACGACTTTTTCTTATACCTCTTGAAAGTACCTTTTCCATTGTTATCTACATCGACATAAATCATGCCATATCTCTTATCCATTTCGCCTGTTGAAGCGCTAACTAAATCAATGATTCCCCATGGTGTATAACCTAAAACAGGAATTCCATCAACATTTATTGCATCATCCATTGCGACAATATGTTCTTTTAAATATTCAATACGAGCATCATCATTAATCATTTTACTATCTTCCATTTTCTCATATTGACCAAAACCATTTTCTACAATCACGATTGGTTTATGATAACGATCATATAATTTATTCAAAGTGATTCTTAAGCCCATTGGATCTATCATCCAGCCCCAGTCAGTTTTCTTCAAATATGGGTTATTTGCAGACTTCACAATACCACCACCTGTTGAATCGATTTTATCTATATCGCTAGAATAAACAGATGACATGTAATAACTAATAGATACATAATCTACAGTTCCTTCTTTTAAATCTGAAAAATCACTTTCTTCAATATCTAATTTGATATTGTTGCCACTTAGAAATTTTGTTTTAAAGTAAGGATATTCTCCTAAAGCCATCACATCTCCAAAATAATAATCTTCTTGTTCGCGCTTCATAGTTGCAAAAACATCATTTGGATTACAAGTCTCTGGATAGTTTGGGATAAAACCAAGCATGTTGCCAAATAAGAAATCCTTGCTGATCTTTCTTCCTTCAATAACCGCCCTAGCGCTAGCAACCATCATATTATGAGCTGCTTGATTAGCTACCCAATCACTAGTTTCGCCTTCTTCAACCTTAACACCACCTGCAAGCCACATACCCAAGGATGTATCTGCTTTGCAGTGATTGATTTCATTAAAAGTGATCCAGTATTTTACTTTGTCTTTATATCTTTCAAATACAGTCTTGCAGTATCTTACAAATAATTCAATTAATTTTCTATTTTTCCAACCGCCATATTTAATTACTAAAGTATATGGGATTTCAAAATGAGAAAGAGTGATAATGGGTTCAATGCCATTCTTACGCAATTCATCAAACATCGAATCATAGAATGCTAAGCCTTTTTCATTTGGAACTTCTTCGTCACCACAAGGATAAATTCTTGTCCAAGCAATACTTGTTCTAAATGCTTTTAAGCCCATTTCCTTGAACATTTGAATATCTTCTTTGTAATGATGATAGAAATCTATTCCTACATGGTTTGGATAATATTCACCATCTTCTATAGTTGGAGTAATTCTACGAGCTACTTTTTTATCACCACCTGTGAAGACATCCATAATGCTTAGACCTTTCCCATCTACATTCCATGCACCTTCACATTGGTTAGCTGCTACAGCGCCTCCCCATAAAAAATCTTTTGGAAACATATACACCTCTATATTTCTAATGCTACTTTAGCTGCTTCAAAGATTGCATGCTTTGCATCTCTTACTTTATTAGCATCACCAACAACATAAACTTTGTTTGTTAATTCTTCAGTATTAATACTTAAGTAAGGCTTTGAACCAAACGCAACAACTACTACATCATATCCATTAAGTACAGAACCATCATCTGTAACAATTCCATCTTTTAAAATCTCTGCAACCTTAGTTTCAGGAACTAGCTTTGTTCCCTTTTCCTCAAATTGAGCAAACATGTCTTTCTTAACATGTTTGTTTAAACCAGGAGCAAATTCCTTAATCATATCCACAATAGTGCATGAGTTGTTGTATTCATTTAAGAATTCAGCACATTCACAACCTACAATACCGCCACCAAGAATTAATACTTTTTTATCACCAACTACTGTTTTACCAGCAAAAATATCATTGGCTTTTACGGCATATTCGATTCCATTGATTCTAGGAATAATTGGCGTCGCGCCTGTGCTCACTACTACAGCATCATATTTATTATTTAATTCATCAACAGTCACTTCTGCATTTAAGTGATAATTTACACCTGCATTAAGGCCAATATGATATAGGGTATCAACCGTTTTACCAAAATCTTGTTTCTCACTTGCCACACAAGCATAGTTATACTGACCGCCTAGTTTAGAATTCTTTTCGAACAAGTCTACATGATGTCCTTTTTTAGCTAGAATCCAAGCCGCTTCAAGTCCAGCAACACCGCCGCCAACAACCGCAATAATCTTTTTAACAGTTGCTTCTTCAATATGCCAGTGTGGTTTGCCAGAGAAAGGATTAATCATACAAGACATTCCCTTGTCGTTTTCATCTAAAGGCTTACCATAGTAGCATCTTTGCATACAGCCTGTACAATGATAGATTTCTTCTATTCTTCCTTCTTTAACTTTTTTAGGGAATTCATAATCACATACCGATTGTCTGCCCAAAGCGATCAAATCCGCTTTACCTGATTCGATAATTTCTAATGCCAAGTCAGGATCATTAATTCTTCCAACTGTAATTACCGGAATATTCACTGCTTGTTTTACTTTATATGCGTTTTCAACATTAAATCCAGGACGGTTATAATGTGTTGGCACAATCATACCGCCAGCTGGTGTTCCTGCTGAGACACTAATTGAATCAGCTCCAGCTTCTTCAAATAATTTTGCATATATAACCACATCATTAATGTGCATACAGTTTGGAATATATTCTTCAGCAGATATGCGAACTTGCACTGGATAATCACTGCCACATTTTTCTTTAATGCCCTTAATAATATCAGTTGCAAAACGTGCTCTATTTTCATAGGAACCACCATATCCATCACTTCTTCGATTATAGGCAACAGATAAGAATTGTTCGCCTAAGTAGCCATGAGCACAATGCACTTCAACCATATCAAAGCCAACTCTTTTTGCTCTATCAGCTGCTTCAATATACTTTCCTTTTAAGTACTCAATTTCATCAACAGTCATTTCATGAGCTTCTTGTTTATACTTTAATGATGGAAGTCCTGATACTGACCAAGGTTTCATCCCAACACAGCTAGTTTCTGTTTCAACTCCAGCATGATGCAATTGTGCAGCACATAGGCCACCACCTTCATGAATAGCATCAACAACCATTTTTAGGCTATCAAGATATTCATCACTTTCTATAGAAGGTTCATTGGCAGAAGCGTATCCTGTTTTATCTACTGCTAAAAATTCCGGAATAATTAATCCAAATTCACCCTTAGCTCTTTGACCATAATAGAATTTTGATAATTCAGTAAACTTATGATCACTGCCAGCACTACTTGAGTGCATGGCAGGCATCACGAATCTATTTTTAATTGTTAAATTTCCAATTCTAATTGGTGTTAATAAACTCTTGTATTTCATAGTTTTTCCTCAAGACAATTTGTGCATACTTCAATAATTGCATTTTCATTGTCCATACGACCATTAGCTGTACAGCAGCTATTTCCAGCGCACTCTTTAGCGAACGCCTTAATTTCTGATACATCCTTGATATACTCATTTAGTTTGTGGAAATTCAACTTTTCTAATAATTCCTTTAAAGCAACAGGAGCTAACTTAGCAGCTTCTTCTGTACTTAATCCAGTTGTATCTTTACCTAATGCCTTAGCTAAAGTAGCAAATCTTTCTGGACAGTATTTAACATTGTAGTTCATAGCATATGGCAAAGGAATACCAACAGAAATGCCATGGTAAACACCATAATACTTAGCAAGCATAGAACCAATAGCATGACATTCACCTGCTCCAATGTTTAAAGCAACACCAGCCATCAAAGCAGCCCATTGCATCTTTAAACGAGCATCGAGTTTTGTTGGCTCGTTATATGCTGATACGACATTTTGAGCAATCATTTCAATCGCTCTTAAAGCAACTGCATCTGAAATCTCGCAAGAGTTTTCGATTGTTGTCTTAAATGTATAAGCCTCAATCGCATGACAAATTGCATCCATACCTGTATATGCTGTTTCTTCTTTTGGTAATGTGACCAGGAAGTTTGTATCTAGAATTGCATAATCACTTAATAAAGCTGGATTTGAAAGAGTTGTCTTTCTATGGTCCGCCTTCTTTGTAATTACTGCAGCTTTACTTACTTCACTGCCAGTTCCAGATGTTGTAGCACAAGCGATATATGGAACTTCTCTACCATGGAAATCTTTAGCGTTTGGATCTTTAATAGCCTTAGCATGATTTGAATAGTCGAGAATTACGCCATCATGAGTAACCATGATTGCTACACACTTAGCACAATCCATACTAGAACCACCACCAAGTCCAATTACACAGTCGCAATCATTCTCTTTGAATACTTTCAAACCATCTTCAACCATATAATCATATGGATCAGGGTTAACACCATGATAAATGGCATAGTTATCAACTAGTTTTGTTACTGGTTCAACAATATTTGAATAGTAGTTTGCATAAATATTTTCATCAGTCACAATTAATGGTTTTTTTACTTTTAATTCCTTTAATGCTTTAGATAATTCCTCAACAGAACCAGGCCCAACTGAGATTTTTGTATTCATTAAATAGTAATTTATATAGCTCATTAATTATTCTTGGCCTCCTTAATATCCTTGATTATTTGTTTTAAAACAACATCAGCTCTTTGTTTGCCAAAGTCATCTGAGTCAACTAAATCTACAGGGACTCTGCCATCTACTCTTTTTCTAATTTCAGTTTCGATATAAGCGGCTTGTGGTCCAATCAATAATAATGCAATATCATTATTTTCTAATTCGTTTTCTATATCGCCTTCGCCTTTTGCATACACCTCTACAGGAATATTATTATCCTTAGCTAATTTATTTATCTTATTAGTAAAGAAAGAAGTCGACATTCCAAATGTACATATCATTAATACTTTTTTCATAAATCCATATCACTCGCATCAAATGTAATTTCTTCTGAAGAATCTGATTCGACAACTTGTTTATCCATAATCTTTGCGAATGGCAAATAAGTTAATACTGAGATTACTAGACAGAATGCTTGGAAAACAACATTTCTCCAGTCACCACCAGAAGCAATATATCCTGATAAGAAAATTGGTGTTGACCATGTTGTATAAACAACGAGTGGAGAAATCATTCCAATTGCAGTTGCTACATAAGCCAAGATATACACAATAGTTGTAGTAAAGCAGAACGGAATAAACATAATTGGGTTATATACAATTGGCAATCCGAACAAAATTGGTTCATTGATATTGAAAATTTCTGTAGTTAAAGACATCTTTGCGATTTCACGCATATCTTTTCTCTTAACAAACAATAGAATCGCAATGGTTAAACCTAAAGTATTAGCAATACCGCCAAGAGTTCCATATACATCTCTAAACGGAAGAGAAATAATATGAGGAATTGCTTCACCTAGCTTCCAAGCAGCTGTATTTTCTTCAATCGCAACTAATAAACCTGGTTCAAAGATAGGGTTAATTACACCAGCAGGGTGAACACCTAAGAAGTAGCATAAATCTTGTCCAAAGCCAAAATACAATAAGAATGCGAATAAATTTGTAGAAACACCTACCATCGGTGCTTGTAAAATAGCATTAATTAATTCATGCACTTCTTTACCCGCTAATGTAACAGATAGATAAGATAACACTGCACATAATAAATGAATAATAATAATTACGATCATTGAGTTAAATGATTCAATGATTGCTGGTGGCACATTGCCACTAATCTTGATTTGAAGTTTCTTAATTTTTGATAATTTTAAGAATAATTCAGTAATCAATAAACCAGTTAGTAAGCTTACAAACATACCGTGTAATCCTAACTTTTCAGTAGTAATTGCACTTGGCATGAAGATGAATAAGGCACCAATTGCTACTGCAGCAGGTAGAATTGGAGTTTTGTAGTTCTTGTTTTTTGATAAATTATAAGCAACTAAGAAACAAGTTAATAATGAATATATATTATTGCCACCGTTAGTTGCAGTAGAAGCGATTGTTACGATTGCACTTACTAATCCTTGAGGTAAGTGAGTTGCACACCATGAACCATCAGCTAATAATACCCAGGCAATAAATACCATAAATCCCGATAATACTAGGAATGGTATTGTGAATAAGAATGCATCTCTAATAGCTCTTAAATGAACTTCTTGACCAGCTTTCTTTGATAAATCTAATAGTTTTTGAACAAACTTGCTATTTTTCTTTTCAGACATTTTATTAACCTTTCATTTCCATTATTTTTTTATAAACATCTAATAACTCTTTTGCGCTATCCCTTTTAATTTCTGTCATAATCAATTGGTCTTCAGCATGAATAAACAATACAGAAAAAGGTACACTTTCTCCATTAGCTTCTTCTTGTATAACATTGAAGTGTTTCCCAGAAGCTTGAGCTAATTGTTTACTTCCTTCTTTAATAAATGATTCTGCTTTTTCAAAATCAAATTCTTTGGAAGCTTCTATTCCTTGTTGAAAAGAGTTTCTTGCATTACTAGCTTCACTTATTATTTCAAATGACAAATTTTGAATAGTCTCTAAATCCATTATTTGTCTCCCTCGAAATCATCGAAGTAATGACTGTTTCTTTCATATGTATCAAAGAATACCTTAGTTGTATAGTTAAGCTCATACATTTTCCATACACCATCAATCTTCTTTAAATAATTAACATATTTAGCTGTATAGAAATTGTTGTTAAGGGTATTTCTACATAGAATCTTTGAACCTAAACGATGAGGTTCAATCCTTGAACCATACATCACAGCTTTGTCTCCATTTACTTCAACACCAACAATTTTTATCGCATGTTCCAAAGCAGCTTCCTTATGACTTGTGTTCTTGAAGTTATCCACAAGTCTTCCAGCACAATCAGCTAACACCTTGCCGCCTGCAACGAATTTTACATCATTAGTATATGAACCAAGATGTAGAGTCCAGTCGCAGTTATCAAGTCCGAATGAATATCTAAACATATTCTCAATAATTTGTTCTTCATCTGTTAGCGTTTCATCATTTTCGGGAATGAATGCCCATGGTGAATCAAATTCTGAGTAAATCATTGGCTTATGTCCAGAGTAAATTTGATAATCAAGCAATGTCCATTCTGGAACAAATGATGTATTTCCTTTAACCCAGTCTAGGTCAAACCAAATTTCATCAATTTTCCAATTTGAATCATTCTTATTCCAATTGATTAAGAACTTGCCACCATATTCAAATGAATGTAAGAACTTGCCATCATCTTTGCCGACTAATGACATCATATAAGAAGATTGTCTAGCACTATCTCCTTTAGTATGAACAACAAAGTTACTAATCAAGTGTCTTCTTAAAGTCAAATCATCCTTATTAACTACTAATGCACTGGCAACTTGATCGGCGCCCTTCACTTCACCAACTGTTGAAATTGTCTGTAAATAAACTTTTTAAAGAATCTAAATCATATTTCTCTAAATATTCTGCAAAATTATTGAACAATGTTCTAATTTCGTCTCTTTTTCGCATTCCGTCCTCCTAAAAATTAAAAATTTAAGCGCTTTCATCGTACTTTAGTACTAAATATACTTTAATTATTTTCATTTAATGCTCGAATGTCAATATATTTTGCGCATTTGATTGAAATAGTGCATATATTTTAATTGTTTTGATTAATTATTGATTGAATGTTGACTTATTATTGCACATATATTATCATTTTAATTGATTAGAGAGGGATTGTCGTGAAAACTGAAAATAGATATAAAAAAATTGAGCAATTATTAAACAAGAACGGAAGTTTATCCGTTAAAGAATTAGCGGAGATTGTAGATGTTTCGGAAGCCACTATTAGAAGAGACTTAGCCGAAATGGAAAAAAGATCTGTTATCTCTAGAATGTGGGGAGGAGCTAAGATACTTGAGGAAAGTGCTTCCAACAATGTGGTTAATTATTCTGATGAGTATTTGTTAAGATTTTCTAAAAACACTCATTTTAAAGAAGAACTAGCTAAGAAAGCGTGTAGTTTGATCAAGGATGGTTCTACTATCTTTATTGATGCTGGTTCAACCACTTCTAAAATGTTTGATTATTTAGAAGGTAATGATATTACAGTAGTTACAAATAGCTTATACAATATTGATAAACTTGCTTCAAAAAACATTCAAACATTTTTGCCAAGAGGATATGTTAATTTTGGTTCTGCAACAATTTTAAGTATGGAAACAGCACAAGATGTTGCGTCCCTAAATTACGATATTGTCTTTTTAGGTACATCAGGAATTGATAAACAAACGGGCTTTACCACAAGAGATATTTTTGACTTTAATCTAAAAAGCACTTTAATTGGTCGAGCAACTAAAACTTATATCGTCTCTGATTCTAGTAAATTTGGCCTAAGACGTCCTTATACATTTGCTAATATTGATGATTGTACTCTTATCTGTGATAAACATCCAGACTTTGATGTTAAAGATATAATCGTTATCTAATCAAGCCATTTTAAAGGGTTAGCATGCTAACCCTTTAAAATTCTCTTAACCTCACAAACATACATATCATGATAATCTCTTTCAGGATACTGTCTATCAATGATTTCCTTATCCAAGAAACAAGACTCATCGATAGTTTGACGATAAAGCACTTTTAATTCAAAAGTTAAAGTAGCTTGTTTATAAGTCTTAACACCATCAATCTCAATCACATCAAGACCACTTTTCTTAATCTTATCCTTATCATTATACGCAGATAAAGTTCCTAGTAATGCTAGTTCTTTTTTATATTCACCACCAAAGAAAGATAAGGATAACTTTGAATTCTCAGTATCAATCAGCTTCTTAGTATAACGCTGTGGTCTAACATAGATAGTCACCACATTCTTACCCCACAAGAAACCCATGGTACCCCAATTGGCAGTCATTGAATTAAATTCCTTGCCATCATCACAGTTAATCAACATCCACTCTTTACCAATCACAGTAAAGGGATCTAATTTAATCATTTCCATTAATATCCTCACCCCTTATAAACTTACTAATATCTTGCGCTAATTCTTTAGTATTATCTTCTGAAATATAAATCATATGACCTGACTTATAAGGTTTCATAAAGACACGACTATGATCCAAACCAGCATGATCAATTGTGTAATAAACCATACCAATCTCAGTACAATCATCATACCAACCATTCGCAAAGAACACACGCATTCCTCTTGAACCATTCATAGCCTCTCTTAAACGATAAGAAGTATTACCGCCCTTTTCCTCAGTATTCCACTTATAAGTACCATCACCCCAGAAATTCCTAAAAGTTAAATATTGTCTATCCATCTTAACATTTAACGAAGGTAAAATTGTACCATTTAAAGCAGCATAGAAGAAACCATCATATCTTTGAGCAGTGGCATCGCCGCCCTCTTCTTTTTCAATCTCTTCTGCAAAAGGCACAACCAAAGGTCTAGTTAAACGACCATCATATCTACTAATAGATAAACCCTTATCCTTAACAACCTCTAATCTAAAACCCTTTTCATCAATCTTTAAGGCATGCATCTCTAGATATTGTCTAGAAACGCCTGTATAGTACATAAGCTTTTGAATAATCTTTTCTCTTTCTTCACCGACTAAAGCTTCACCCTTATATAAAGCTAATAGATATTCCTTGTCCGCAAACTTCTTTGCCTCCAGTGCAAACTCATCAACACTTTGATTACTTGGATGATTATGATACCAGTTAATAGCTGCATATGTAGGGAAATATAATACCGAATGTTCAACCTCTACACCTTCATTAAAATATTTACCCACAGTTACAGTATTGCCAATTAAAATCAAACCATCAAACTTAATACCATAGCCTCTTTTAGCACCCATGCCACCACACGAAATACCAGCTGCAACCGCACATCTTGTACAACCATAACTCTCACCTGCTAAATACTTTGGAGAATTGAAACGGTTATACTTTCTTAACCACTTTTCAATAAAAGTTAATAAGGCCTCTGCATCTTCTTCAATCCCAAAGAAATCCTTAGCATGACTATCATCAAGTAATACACCATAACCGGTACCAACAGGATCAATCACCACAATATCAGCCTCATCCAATAGACAATCTGGATTATCAATAACCTCATAAGGTGGAAGTGAAGTTTCTCTATTAACCTCATCATACTTAATACGCTTAGCACCAAAGAAACCAGCATGAACATACATAGAGCTAGAACCAGGTCCTCCATTAAACGCAAAAATAACCGGTCTATTGGTTGTATCTACATCATCTCTAAAATAAGAATAAGAAAATATAGATGCGATAGGATTACCATTATCATAAAAAACATTATCTTCACATACAGTGTGATATTTAATTTCAACTCCCTTTAAAGTAACCCTTCCATTTGAAGTAAAACATTTTGGCTCAAAAGTCTTTTGATCAAAATTCTCAGTATTATACATAACACAACCCTCTATAATTCTATCTCAAACAAATCCCTAGGGAAATTAGTTAAAAACTTAGCACCATCTTCTGTCACAAGAATCATATCCTCAACTCTCATATAACCCTCATTCTTAAAAAACATCTTAGGCTCAGAGCAGAAAATCATACCAGGCTCTAATACCAAATCATCACCTGGAACAAGGAAAGGAAGTTCATGTACCTCACTGCCAATATGATGACCATTACCACCAGTCTCATCCCTTTTAAATCTTAGATAATCGTAGTAACCAAGTTCCTCAACCTTATCACAGATAAAACCATATAACTCGCCAAACTTAGTAACACCAGGCACAATCTTACTCACCATATAAGTTTCACCAGCTTGTAAAGCCTCATAACCCTTTTTTACAAGTTCAGGAGCTTTGCCATAATAAACCGTTCTACCCCAGTCACTACAATAACCTCTATCCATATAACCAATATCGAAAGCAATCATAGTACCCTCTACTAGTTTTCTATCATTCTCAAAAGGTTCAATATTTTGTGCATTCTCAGTATTTCTAGTTTTAAAACCACAAGTTGGAGGGAAAGACAAATCAGCCATGCCTGTCCTTAGACCATAGTCCACAATCATTCTTTCAGCCTCAAACATTGTCATACCAGGCTTTAGATGCTTACAAACATACATTACCGCATCATCTGTAAACTTACCAAGTTTAGTCATCAAAGCAATCTCTTTCTCATCCTTGATTCTTCTTAAATCATAGAAGATATCTTCAACCTCAATCAACTTAACATTCAAAGTCTTTCTAAACCAAGCCTCACAATCCCTGCCAATGCCGATCTTCTTACCATCAATTATCTTAGTTAGTTCATCCTCAAATTGATCCATATAAGAGACAACAACATCATTTAAGGTAGTATCAAAATGTTCCTTTAATAAAGGAGTAGTTAAAATTGTAGACTTACCATCCTTATTTAAATAAACCATGGCCTCAGGAATGATCCTAGCTCCCGCCACTGGCTCATCCAAGTTAAAACAATATCGCTGCCAAAAATATGAATTAGACTCTACTACATATTGAAAGTTAGCACCAGAGGCAAACAACAAGCCATCCAAACCACTCTCATTTAACTTCTTAAGTATCTTTTCTCTTCTATTCATTATTTCACCTCAATCTCAAACAAGTCTCTAGGGAACTTAGTCAATATCTCAGCACCATCTTCTGTAATCAAAACGATGTCTTCAACACGCATATACATCTCATTCTCAAACCACATCTTAGGTTCAACCGCAAAAGTCATACCTGGTTTAATCACAAAATCAAAATTCTTATTAACCATAGGAAACTCATGACAATCAATACCAATCTGATGACCCAACATTTGGACGTCCTTATAACGCAAGTAATCAAGCATTCCTAGTTCATCAACCTTCTTCATAACAAGACCATATAACTCATTAATATTAGTCTTATAAGGAACAATCTGACTAGCCATATATTCAATAGACTTATTAAGCGCCTCATAACCCTTCTTACAAATATCAGGTGCCTTACCCACATAAACAGATCTACCCCAGTCACTACAATAACCCTTATTCATATAACCAACATCAAAGGCGATACCAGTTTGAGGCTGAAGCTTCCATTCACGATCATAATATTCTACGTCTCTAGTCGTAATGGTATTCTGTGTCTTAAAACCAACCGTTGGTGGAAAAGAAAAATCAGATACACCATGGTCATAACCATACTTAACTAAAAGATTTTCAGCCTCCCTTTGAGACATACCCATCTTTAGATTATTCACAACGTACATTACCGCATCATCAGTAAACTTACACAATTCTCTTAGCGTCTTAATCTCATCTTCTTCCTTAAAACATCTAATATCATTTAATAAGTTCTCACCATCAACTATTTCAATATCCTTATCAATATTGTTAAGGATTTCACTGATATACTTTCTGCAAGACACAGAAACACCAATTCTTTTTTCCTTCACAAAAGGTGCCAAAGCATCCTCAAATTGATCCATATAGGAACAAGTCACATGACCCAAATATTTTTTAGTAAAGTATTCCTTATTATGATAGTTGCAAATAATTTGATAATCACCCTTATTATTTAGATACAACAAGGCATCAGGCAAATTATAAGCACTAGAAAAACCCATAATATTAGTATCACAACTTCTTTGCCACCAATAGTCAGTGGCATCTAAGATATATTGAAAATTAGCACCAGGGCCATAGACAACGGCCTCAATCTCGTGCTTATTTAATTCTTTTATCACTTTTAAAATTCTATCTTCTCTCATACACGCTCACTTTCTTTATAATTACTGATGCTAAAGATGATACATAAACCAAAGGCTATAGCCGATACGACAAATGATGCCTTAGGGCCTACTCCATAGATTAGTCCTGCTAATAAAGAACCTAAAACCATGCCAATTGATCTAACCGCATTAAACAAGCCGACCAACTCACCATTATTTCTAGTCTTATACTTGGTCATCATCGCTTGTTGTAAAGGAAGATAAATTGAATTCATCCCAAAGAAAACAACATTGATGATGATAAAAGGCACCATATCATCAATCACACAAACCCCCACTAACATTAGAAACAACATTCCAAAGACTGGAACAATAGTCTTAAAAGTATTAGTCTTTAGTAACATCATCGTAATAGTCCAATTAGCTATTAGGGCAATAATGCCAACTCCAGCCTTCAAGATACCGTTATAAGAACTAGGGAAGTTAAAGACATCCTTAATATAATAGTTGAAACATTGTTCATAACAAGTAGAGCCAAAACTTGAAATAGCTGCTACTATTAGAAACAAGAAAACAAACTTAGTGATGATATCCTTAGAATCACTAAAAGCTTTAAAGGGATTTAAGTCTTCCTTATGAAGCTTAACATCCTCGGTATCACTATCGCCAAAGATTAATAAGCCAAGTAAGCCAATTAAGAATAATGAAATACCCTGAATATAGAAGGTTCCTAAGATATTCCAATCACCAAGAAAACCACCAATCAAGAAACCAAATGGTGATACTACCATATTAACAGTGGCACAAATTGCCAAATCCTTACTAACATCCTTAGAATTCTTTAGACAATAGATTAACTGGGAAACTGATATACCAGATAAGAAGAAGCCTGCAACAAGTCTTGCGATACAAATTTGAAGCTCGGTCTTACTTATGCCAAAGAACACTTGCATCACACCATAACCTAATAAGCCAATAGATAAGACTTTAGCACCACCATACTTCTCTGATAATTTAGACCATAATGGTGAAAACAAGAAGTTGGTTAGTGCCATACAGGAAAAGGCCACCCCAAACATATAATCATGAAGCCCCAACTCTTTAATAAAAGTTGGGGTTATAGGATGGGCAAAATTAGCTGCCAAAGAATATAAGAATATTAAAAAGAATAATATTTTAGTAGAAACCTTTTTCATTATTTAACCAAATGGAAATTCTCTTGTCTTCCAGCTAAGAAATAAACCTTATCATCAGTAAATAAGACATCAGTTTCAAGACCTAAACAGAACTTTGTATCATGCCATTCTTTTAAAGTAAACTCACAATTTAGTTCCAAAGAATAAGCAGTGTTGTTGTACATAGGATAAGTGCCATTCTTACCACCAACACCCTGTTGCTTATCAAATAAACCAATAGTTGGACCAGCTGCATGACCGTTATAGCCAATTGGATGAGTATATAGGCAAGGATTTAAACCTTCACCTTTAGCTTTATCTAAGGCTAATTTAAGAATCTCATTACCACTTCTACCCTCTTTAAAGAAACTAACAACGATATCTTGGAAACGATTGACATCCTTCATGCACTTCTTTAAATAATCAGGCACATCACTTTCACCGTACTTTAAGATATAGGCATTTTCTTGAGTATCAGTACATAGACCCAAATAATTAAAACCGACATCGCAGTGTAACATATCGCCTTGTTTGATAATATCCTCTTCTTCAAATTGACCTACACCATCTCTAATAATAGAAACTTCAAAATCAAACCAAGGAATAAGCCCCATTCTTGTTACCTTATCCAACATCCAATACTTAACATCGTGGTTTGTGGTAACACCCGGAATAATGACTCTACTAGAGAAAGCTTCATCGATCATTGAATGAGCAATCTGCATAATACCGTTATAAGCTTCCATCTCTGGCTTTGTTCTTGTTTCTAACCAACCGACACAAATTTCATCAGCTGATACAATCTTTGACTTCATCTTATCATCAAAACACTTAACGATCTCATCATACATCGACTTACTCAAACCATCCGCAAAGGCAAAATCACGTGAGATATTTAGTCCAATCTTCTTAACATTTGCTTCCTTAATTAAACGAGCTAAACATTCAAATTGTGACTCCGCCTTACTTGGATCCTTGCACCAAATTGAATCCTTTTGATTAATCCATGATGCAGTATAAAATTCATCTAAACCAACATTGGGTCTTGTGATTGAATATCTTAAGACCTCATCACCCTTTAAAATAAACAACAAAATGGTAGTTCTTCTAGCATTCATCATAGCAGTAGGTGTTAAAGATCTAAGCACAGGATCCTCATTATATTCATCACAAGCTACTATCCAACAATCAATACCACTTCTTTTCATGACCATTGGTAGTACTTCCTTATAACGAAGTCTTAACCAATTATCAACTACCTTTTCTCTATCTCTATAAGATAGAATTTTTTCATTAAAGTCATCTAAATGACTCACTTCTTTATATAAAAAATCTTCTCTACTAATCATTCTTATTCTCCATAAACAATTTCTTAATCTCTTTTACTGCCTCATCAATATTGGTGTTTTTAACTTGATTCTTAAATAAAGGGGCAATCTCCATTTCCATTCTGGCCTTATTAATACGAGCATTAGCACTAGCCAAATCATCACCATAAACATCCATGATATGTTTCTCTAATTCTTCCATATTCTCAGGCACAATGAATACCGCCAAAGCATCAGGCAAAATAAGTTTTAAAGGACCTACACCCTCAGCCTCAACTTCAATCAAAACATTTTTACCATT
>SAMEA104315437__coassemble_619_pt1 | contig 15678 bp, 14 predicted proteins | sample SAMEA104315437__metabat2_low_PE_040 | metagenome-assembled genome bin SAMEA104315437 (sample SAMEA104315437) | gut metagenome | biome: Monkey gut; feature: monkey-associated habitat; material: faeces | place: China | collected 2013
CTTATGAGTTCCACTAATACTGGACTTTACTCGCGTTAAGAGATTAAGTTAGAAAATAAGGTGGTACCGCGTTTATTTACGCCCTTGTATCACCTTTTTTATTTTAGGAGGTTACAATGATTAACATTAAAGAGAACGAACACTTAAATACTTTGAACCACTCTTGTGCTCACTTACTAGCTCAAGCGGTGTCTCATTTATATCCAAATGCTAAATTTTGGGTAGGTCCTGTAATTGAAGAGGGCTTCTATTATGATATCGATTTAGGAGATGATGTTATTAAGACTGAAGATCTTGAAAAGATTGAAAAGGAAATGAAGAAGATTGCCAAGGATGGTAAGCGTATTGTAAGACATGAAATTTCTAAGGAAGAGGCTTTAGAAATGTTCAAGGATGATCCATATAAGATTGACTTAATCAATAGAATGGATGAAAATGAAACAACTATTTCATGTTATACACAAGGTGATTTTACAGATTTATGTAGAGGACCTCATGTTGATACAGTTAAGGAATTAAAGAATTTTAAACTAATTAAGCATTCTGGTGCTTATTGGAAAAATGATGCTAAGAATAAGATGCTTCAAAGAATCTATGGTGTATGTTTCGACAATAAGGAAGATTTAGAAGCTTACTTAAAGGAATTAGAAGAGGCTAAGGAAAGAGATCACCGTAAGATTGGCAAAGATTTAGAAATCTTTATGACTTCACCTTTAGTTGGTGCTGGTATGCCATTATGGTTACCAAATGGTTCTATTGTACGTAAACAACTTGAAAACTATATCTACAAGAAGGAACAAGCGCTTGGCTATGACCATGTATATACTCCATGTGTTGGTACTAAGCAATTATATGTAACAAGTGGACACTGGGATCACTATCAAAAGAATATGTTCCCACTAATGAAAGTAGATGATGAAGAGTTCGTATTAAGACCAATGAACTGTCCTCACCACATGTTAGTTTATAAGAACAAGTTACATTCATATCGTGATCTTCCAGTTAGAATTGGTGAATTTGCCACTGACTTTAGATATGAAGCATCAGGTGCTGTTAAGGGTCTTGAAAGAGTTAGATGCATGTGTCAAAATGACGCTCACTTATTCGTAACTCCTGAACAAATTGGTGAAGAATTCAAGAGGGTAGTAGCTTTAATTCTTGATGTTTATAAAGACTTCGGTATTAAAGACTATAAGTTTAGATTATCTTTAAGAGATAAGGAAGATAAAGAAAAATACTTTGATGATGATGAAATGTGGGATAATGCAGAGAATAAGCTAAGAGAAGTATTGAATGAATTAGGTGTTGAATACTTTGAGGCTAAGGGCGAAGCTGCTTTCTATGGTCCTAAGTTAGACGTAGAAGTTAAGCCTGCTGTAGGTCCTGAAGTTACACTATCAACTTGTCAATTAGACTTCTTATTGCCTCGTAGATTTGAACTTAACTATATTGATTCAAATGGTGAAAAACAAGTTCCGGTAGTAATCCACAGAGCAATCTTTGGCACTTTTGATAGATTTACCGCCTTCATTATTGAAGAAACAAAGGGCGCATTCCCATTGTGGTTGGCTCCAAGTCAAATCGTAATTGTTCCAGTAAATAGTGAAATCCATACTGACTATGCATATAAGGTTAAGGAAGCATTAGCTAGTGAAGGATTTAGAGTGGAAGTAGATGCTCGTAATGAAAAACTAGGTTATAGAATTAGAGAAGCACAACTTAAGAAGATTCCAGTAGAAATCGTTGTAGGTGATGGTGAAATCGCTGATGGCAGTGTTAACATTAGAAGATTTGGTGTTCAAGGTAATACTTCAATGAAACTTGAAGACGCTATCGCTTTATTCAAAGACGAAGTTAAAAAGTTTACATGTTAAAGAAAGTAACATTGGTACTACTTCTATTACTTCTATGTGCTTGTAGACCAAGCGTTGTAGAAAATAGTAACGGTGATAATTTTAATATCTTATCTCTACAATCAGCTTCATTATCGTTATTGTGTTTTAAAGAAGATGAACACAATATTGAGATTACTAGTGATGTGAATACTTTAAGTGAAGCCTTTGATAAGGATGAGAGAGATATTATAATTGCACCTGTTAATATAGGAGTTAAGAAGTGTCTTGAGAATGATAATTATAAATTATTAGCTATCTTAGCTCATTCTCATTACTATATTTGTTCTACTGATGAATCTTTCAATAAAGGTGATGTAGGAGTTTATGGCGAAAAAACGGTTCTAGGTGGTGTTTTAAATGCTCTGAGTGCTAATCTTTCTAAATATAACTTTATCTATTATGATAGTGTTCAAGCCTTAAAAGATGACTTGAACAATGGTGTAATCAATTCAGCTGTTTTAAGTGAAATTGATTATAATGATTTCAATAATTATCAAGATTTAAAATTTTATAAGATTGAAGAAATCGATAATGTCTATCAAAAAGAGTATAGTTATAGTGATTTTCCTACCTATGGTCTATTTATAAAGGATGATGTTCTTAAAAATAGACAAAATGATTTATCTAATTTTATTAGAATTGTTAGAACTAGTATTAATTCTTATAAGAATGATAAGACAACATTTAATAAAGTTTTAGAGAATGCTAATTTGGAAAGATTAGGTTTCAATAATCCAAGCCTTATCTCTGAAAGTTATAATTATTGTGGTATCTGTTTCGAATATGCCATCGATGAATATGAAAGTCTAAAGACTCTATTGTCTTGTATGGATATCGAATTATCTGAAAGGGTAATCGTTTAATAAGTAAATAAGCCGACAAATTTAATAAGTCGGCTTTTATAAACTCTATTAATATTTATATTAAAAGGATGGTTTTTATATCCATCCTTCATAACTTATTTGTTAATTTCGTTTCTTAAGAATTCAATTGCTTCATCAATGGTAAGTTCTTGAACATCATCACAACCACGCTTCTTTAATTCGACAATACCTTCACCAATTCGCTTACCAACAGTAATACGATAAGGGATACCAATTAGTTCAGAGTCATTAAACTTGATACCAGGTCTTTCGTTTCTATCATCTAGAATTGTTTCAACACCAGCTGCATTTAACTTATCATAAAGTTCATTACCCTTAGCAACCTGTGTTTCATCTTTCATTGACATGATAAGAACGATACAGTGATATGGTGCAATATTTAGTGGCCATACAATACCTTTTTCATCATTGTTTTGTTCAACAACAGCAGCAATTGTTCTACCAACACCAATACCATAAGAACCCATCCAAACATCTTCTTGTTTGTTATCTTTATTTAAGTAAGATAAGTCAAGAGCCTTTGAATACTTAGTACCAAGCTTGAATGTATTACCAACTTCAATACCCTTAGTCATCTTAAGTGGCTTACCACATACTGGACAAATATCTCCTTCCATTACATTAGAGATATCCGCAACCATATCAGCCTTAATATCACTAGGATTAGCATTCATCAAGTGATATCCTTCTTTATTAGCACCACATACGAAGTTATGCATATTCATTACTTCATTATCAACAATCATCTTAGCATTTAAACCAATTGGACCTGTAAAACCAGGTACTGCATTAGAGGTTGCGATTAGGGCATCGTCCGCAAAGTTAACTTCACTACAGCCTAATAACTTACAAACCTTAGTTTCATTTAATTCACGATCACCTCTAATGAATAAAACAACTAGTTCATCCTTAATATTCATAAGTAAAGCTTTAACTGATTTTTTAGGATCAACATTTAAGAAAGTACATACTTCTTCAATCGACTTACAATCAGGTGTAGCTACTTCAGTTAACTCAAATGGTGCCTCAAGAGATTCTTTAGTAACAAGTTGAGCTACTTCTTCATTACTAGAATAGCCACAATCACAATAGATAACACTATCTTCACCAACTGGTGTAATAGCTTGGAACTCTTCTGACAACAAACCACCCATGATACCTGTATCAGCTTTTACGATACGATAATCAAGACCAATTTCATCAAATATCGCCATATAAGCGTCAAACATTTTCTTATAAGCAACATCTAAGCCTTGTTCATCTCTGTCAAAAGAATAAGCATCTTTCATCACAAATTCTTTAACTCTAATTAGACCAAAACGAGCTCTAGGTTCATCACGGAACTTAGTTTGAATTTGATATAGGTTAAATGGCATGTCCTTATATGATCTAATCATTGACTTACTCGCAAAGGCAAATAATTCTTCATGAGTTGGACCTAGTACCATGTCCTTACCAGTACGATCTTTTAGCTTGAAGATAGAAGGGCCAAAACCTTGTAATCTTCCTGAATTTTCATAGTATTCACTGGCAATTAATGCTGGCATCTTAACTTCTTGGCTACCAGCATTGTTCATATGCTTTCTAATGATTTTTTCTACTTTATCTTGTACTCTTAATCCTAAAGGAAGCATCATATAAATTCCGGCAGATGTTTTCTTGATATAACCGGCTTTTACAAGTAGATTTCCACTTTTTGAGTCTTCATCTCTTGCGTCTTCTCTTAATGTAAAAAAATAAGAATCTTTTAATTTCATGACGTAAACTCCTAACTTTAACAATTTTATCATAGTTAACCCCTAAAAATATGGTATATTAGATAAAAATAAAGGGGCAGGTATGGCAAAATTTTTTAAAGAAGAATCTAGAACATTTAACGAATACTTACTAGTACCAGGTTTATCTACAAGAGAAAACACTCCTAGTAATGTTGATCTTACAACACCTTTAGTTAGGTTTAAGAAAGGTGAAGAAAGTACAATCAAGCTAAAGCTTCCAATGATAAGTGCAATCATGCAGTCAGTATCAAATGATACTATGGCTATTGCTTTGGCAAAAGAGGGCGGTGTCAGCTTCATTTATGGTTCTCAAACTATTGAACAACAAGCTGAAATGGTTAGAAAAGTAAAGACTCATAAGGCTGGTTTTGTAATTTCTGACTCAAATGTTAAGCCTGAAAATACTATCGCTGAACTATTAGCAGTAATTGAAAGAACAGGACATTCTACTGTGGCAGTTACTGATGATGGCAAGAATCATGGTATTTTAAAAGGTATTATCACATCTAGAGACTATCGTTTAGGTAGAGTCTCATTAGATGACAAGGTAGAAAAATACATGACGCCAATTGAAAAGTTGGTATGTGGTCATGTTTCACTTACATTAAGTGAATGCAACGATTTAATCTGGGATAACAAGTTAAATAGCTTACCTATCTTAGATGATGAAAAGCGTTTAGTTTACTTAGTATTTAGAAAAGACTATGAAGCTCATAAGGAACATCCAAATGAACTATTAGATGAACACAAGAGATTTATTGTTGGTGCTGGTATCAATACAAGAGACTATGAAGAAAGAGTTCCAGCACTAGTTGAAGCTGGTGTTGACGTATTATGTATTGACTCTTCAGAAGGTTTTACTGAATACCAAAAGGATACAATTGCTTGGATTCATGAAAAGTATGATGGTAGAGTTAAAGTTGGCGCTGGTAATATTGTTGATGAAGATGGTTTCCGTTTCTTAGCTGATGCAGGTGCTGACTTCATTAAGATTGGTATCGGTGGTGGTTCTATTTGTATCACAAGAGAAACAAAGGGTATCGGTAGAGGTCAAGCTACAGCTGTTATTGAGGTTGCTAAGGCAAGAGATGCATACTTTGAAGAAACTGGTATTTATGTACCAATATGTTCAGATGGTGGTATCGTTTATGACCATCATATTTCATTAGCTCTTGCGATGGGTGCTGACTTTGTAATGTTAGGCAGATACTTCTCTCGTTTTGAAGAATCTCCAACTAATAAGATTATGTTAAATGGCTCTTACTATAAGGAATACTGGGGTGAAGGTTCAAATCGTGCTAGAAACTGGCAAAGATATGATGTTGGTCAAAAGTCTGGTATGTCTTTTGAAGAAGGTGTTGACTCTTATGTACCTTATGCAGGTTATTTAAGAGATAATGTTAGGGTTACTACTGCTAAGATTAAGTCTACTATGTCTAACTGTGGTGCTAATAACTTAACTGAATTTAGAGATAAGGCTCGCTTAACTCTTGTATCAAGCACTTCTATTGTTGAGGGTGGTGCTCATGATGTTGTGGTTAAGAAGAACTCTAATGGTCGAGGTAACTTTTAAGAATAATTGATTTATAGAAGTTGTATGTTTTAATATGTACAACTTTTTTAATTAAAGATAGAGGAAATTTTATGTTAAGAAATAGTAGTATTTATCAAGTATTTGTCAGAAATTATAAGGGTGAAGGTAAGTTTAAAGATTTAATTAACGATATTAAAAGAATAAGCGATATGGGCTTTGAATATTTATATCTATGTCCTATTCATCCGATTGGTAAGGTTAATAGAAAGGGTACTTTAGGTTCTCCTTATGCCATTAGTGATTATTATAAAATCAATGATGAATATGGTGATATGGAAGATTTTGATGATTTAGTTAAAGAGTGCCACAATAATAATTTAAAGATAATGATTGATATCGTTATTAATCATAGTTCTCCTGATTGTGTTTTTACTTTGACTAATCCTGAATTCTATTATCGAAATAATGAAGGCAATTTTGGCAATCGTGTAGCTGATTGGACTGATGTCATTGACTTTAATTATGATAATAAAGCTTTAAGAGAAGAAATGATTAAGATGTTGTCATTTTGGGCTAATAAGGGTGTTGATGGTTTTAGATGTGATGTTGCATCACTTGTTCCATCTGACTTTTGGTTAGAGGCAAAAGAAGCTATAAGTAAGATTAATAAAGACTTTGTATGGCTTGGTGAAAGTGTTGAATTTGAATTCATCGAGGCGATTAGAAAGCTTAACTTTAAAGCCTTTACTGATTACGAATTATTTGAAGCCTTTGATATGTTGTATAGCTATGATATTAAGTCTTTTATTAATGATGCCTTTATTAATGAAAAGAATTTAAATATCTTGGCCAGAATGATTAATTATCAAAATTCTGAGTTTAAATTAAATAATCTAAAAGTTAAATATCTAGAGAATCATGATAATGAAAGAATCTATACTTTATTAAAGAAGAATAAGAATAAAGTATTAAATTATTTAGCTTTCATTTATCTACAAAGAGGTGTTCCTTTTGTCTATGCAGGACAGGAAGCGTGGTGTGAACATAAACCGACTTTATTTGATAAGGATATGCTAGATTGGTCTAATTATGATGAAACTTATGTTGAAGTAATTAAGAAACTTAATTCTTTAAGAAAATTAGATATCTTTAAAGATGAAACATATTGCCATGTAGGTGAACATGAAGATTATTTTGATGTAACCTTATGTAGTGAAAAAGAAGAATATTATGGTATCTATAATGTCTTGGACTTAAAAGATAAAATGAAGACTGAATTAAATGATGGAACTTATATTAATTTAATTGATGATAAGGAAGTTATAATCACAAATGCTGAAGTAGATTCTTCTTGTTTACCATTGTTTGTAAGAGTTAAATGATTGAGTACTTAAGTACTCAATTTTTAATATTTAGGGTAGGAATTTTATCATTTATCGGCAACTATATTATGAAAGGAGAAGACGATATCTAGAAAATGTTGCAAATACACTTGAAAAATAATAAATAATAAGTGTATATGCAACATAATAAGAACTATAAGAATCAAATTAAAGAATATGTAAAAACTTTTGGAGGCATTGTAACGTCTAAATATTGTAGAGAACATAATATTCCTACAATATACTTAAATCGTTTAGTAGAAGAAGGTTTTTTGTTCAATGCGAAAAGGGGTATTTATCTTACTAAAGACGGAGATTATGATGAATTCTATTTCTTTCATCTAAGATATCCAAAAGCTATTTATTCTTATAATACAGCCCTTTATTTTATTGATTGAACAGACAAGATGCTACATACTATTGATATAACGGTTTATAACGACTATTAATTTAATGAAAAAATGATAAATGTTGATGTTCATTATGTTGATAAAAGGATTTATGACATTGGTATTGTTGAAGTAGAAACCGCCTATGGCAATAAAGTTAAAGCGTATTCTTTAGAAAGAGTGCTTTGTGATTTTCTTGTTCATAAAAATGAAATTGATTCAGAAGATTACTTAAAATTGTGCAATCTTATATTTATGATAAGAATAAAGATGTAAGTTCTTTTTATAATTTGATTATTATAATGGAGGTAGCTAATAAAATAATGGATGTCGTCCAAATAATGTGTGAATAGTTTTATATTTAATAGTGGATGATATTAAAATATGTAATCATGCCAAGGATTTATGTATTAACTTTTAGTAATATTTATTGTATATTAAGCGTAGATAAAGGAGGAATTAAAAATATGGCGACAGAAAGTATTTTTACAAATATTGTATTGAGTGATCCAAAAGAAGTCCAAATGCTTATTGATGCACTAGAAGCTTCTGAAAAAGATCTAAAAAAAGAAACTAAACCATCAATTGCTCCATTGTTAACGGATTTAGAAGAAATTCGTAGGAGATTTGATAACAGATTAAAGAAGATAAATGGATAATTACAATGTAGTAAATATCCTTGACATGATAGAATCACTTGGAGAAAAAAGGGTAGTTGATGTTCTACAACAATTTTCTTGTGCAAAGAATTTAGAAATAGAGAAATTTGTAAAAAATAATGCGATAGATTTCGCAAAGAAGAAAATATCGATTACATATTTAGTTGTTGATGGCTTTTTGAATATTATTTCTATGTTTGTTTTAACCCATAAAGCCTTATCAATTAGAGATGTTAATATAAGTAGTACTGCGAAGAAAAAGATATCTCGCTATGCTGAATATGATGAAATAAATTGTTCTTATAATTTATCCGCTTTTTTAATCGCTCAATTTGGCAAGAATTATAATTGTCTAAATAACGAACAATTTGATGGGCATTGCTTGATGGGCGAGACTTTTGCGATATTAAAAAATGTCCAAAAAGAAATAGGCGGTGGAATTGTTTATTTAGAATGTGAAAATAAACCTAAACTTTTAGATTTCTATTGTGATGAACATAATTCTTTTAAAATTTTCGGTGAAAGAACATCTAAAAAAGAAGGCATATTATATATGCAATTATTAAAAATATTTTGATGTTAAGAGGCTATCTAAATCGATAGCCTCTTATTTATTCTCAATCTTCTTATAATTCGCAAAGTGAAGCTTTGCTACTTCATTAAGTCTATCCTTACCATACTTTTGGATAAAGATAAGGGCATCGTTATCTACTTTTTCATCAGCGCCCTTATGGAAAGTCATCTTATATTTGCGTTCCATTTCGGACATCTTCGTTAAAAAAGCGAATCTCGCGATCACTGATGCAGCAGCAACCGCAGGATATTTTGATTCAGCCTTAGTTTCAAATACTAAATCATGATAAACTTCAGCGTCTTCTCTTAAATATGAATAATAAAGATTCTCAGGTGCAAATTGATCAACATAGGCAGCCTTAGGAATGGTATATCCTTTCTTTAAAAGATTGATATAAGCCTTATTATGTAATTTAGCCTTAATCGCATTCAAATTGTAATGATCATGAACAGTATTATATTGTTTATTCTCAAGAATCAATAAAGAATGCTTAAGTTCTTTAAAGTAGGACCAACTTTAATAATATGTTCATCAGTTAATTGTTTACTATCAGTGATATGTAACTTATCTAACAAAGGAAATTGATCTTCTTCTACAATACAAGCACAAACACAAACTGGTCCAAAAAAGTCTCCTGTACCCACTTCATCAGAACCTGCTTGTCTACATACTTTCTTTTCAATAAAGTCTTGAGCATAAAAAAGGGCATCACTACCTTGGAATACTACTTTATCATTAGTATAAATAGAAATAGTAAGGCCTTCTCTACTTATAAAAGTATCAATATATTCATTTTTAGATGGTTTGATATCATCTTTAAAAGTTTCTTTAATCTTGTTAATCTTATCTTTTGGTAATTTTAGTGAAATTGTGTTCATATAAATAGTTTAACACAAACAAAAATATCCTTTATACTATAGATATGGTTATTTCAAGTGCATATTTTACATATTTAAACCTAGCCTTAATTATCCTATACCTAGCATTTGTAGTTATCGGATATAAGAATGGTTTAATCTTACAAATCGTTGATTTGGTATACAACATACTAGCTCTATTTATTGGTTACTTCTTAGCTCCAATACTAGCTAGTCATTTTCCTATTGTGAAACTAGATGAAGCCTATATGGCCTTAAAACTAAATGTTTTAATGGATACTCTTATCTATATGATAATCGTCTTTATCTTATTAAAACTACTTTATCTAATTATTAAACCTTTGTTTGGCTTTGTCTCTAAGATTCCTTTGATTGGCTTTGTCAATGATATTGGTGGTGCCTTAATGGGCATTGTTAATGCGACTATTGTGGTTTTATTGTTCTGTATGTTGTTAAACACACCTTTATTTAAAAATGGAAATGAAGTAAAAGAAAAAACATATTTAAAGACTATTAATGGTTTATCTTACAAGGCTTTAGAATTTTCAATGGATCATTTTGACTTTCAAAAAGAATTCAAAGACTTTGATATTGATAAGACAAGAATGGCCTTTGACAAGTGGTTAGAAGAACAAGGTGTCTTTGATGAATAATTATAATCATTTAGTTTGCCAATATACTAGTATTAAACAAGCAAGTGACTATATTCAAAATGAAGAAATTATCTTTAATCCTCTAGTAATTAAATCAAAACTTAAGGATAGTGAAGAAGCTTTAAATTTATTAAAAAAAGACTTTAATTTATCTTTTGATGGCATTGTTGATATTGGTGATATCTTAGTAAAGGCTTCTAAAGATATTTGTTTAGATGGATATGAATTAGCCAGTGTTTTAACATTCTCTAATCATTGCCTAAGAATCAAAAATAGAATGAGTAGTCTAAGTGATGACTTAAATATTAAGGGTTATAGTGAATCTTTATTTATAGATGAATACTTAATCAAAAGAATTGATAAGGTAGTGGATATTAATGGCAACATCAAAGAAGATGCTAGTCCTAAGCTTAAGTCTATCTTTGAATCTATTAATAGAAACAGTGACCGCATTAGAAGTGCTTGTGCTACATTTGTGACAAGACATTCATCTTCTTTACAAGAAAATAATGTTTTTACTAGAAATGATAGAATAGTTTTCTTATTGAAGAATTCAGATAAACATAAATTCAAAGGCTTCCAATATGGCACTAGTGCTTCTGGCTTAGCCACTTATGTAGAACCTGAAGAATTTGTAGAATTAAATAATAGGACTCTAGCTTTAGAAAATGAAAAATTAGAGGAAGTAAATAGAATCTTAAGAGAAGTATCTTATTTTGTAGGCAAGGTAGCTTCTTTATACCAATTTAATTTTGATTCATTAGTTAAATTAGATGTGATTTTCGCTAAGGCTGAATATGGTTTTTATAATTCAGGCTGTGTAGCTAGTATCAACTATGACCATAATCTATATATCAAAGACATAGCTCATCCTCTAATTGATTCAAAAAAGGTGGTCTTAAATACTTATACTTTAAGTAATCCATATAGAGGAATTGTAATATCTGGTACCAATACTGGTGGTAAGACCGTTGGATTAAAGTTAATTGGCCTTTCTGTTTTAATGTCATATCTAGGTATTCCCGTACTAGCTAGTAAGGCTGATATACCTTTCTATGAAAATGTCTATATTGATATCGATGATAATCAATCAATTACTAATGCCTTGAGTACTTTTAGTGCCCATATTTCAAATATTAATAATATTTTAAATAGAGCCAATGAAAATTCTTTAATCTTGATTGATGAACTTATTTCAGGTACCGATCCTAAAGAAGCTCAGGCTATCTCTTTAGCTATTTTAAAAGAAATCTTAAGATCTAAGGCTTACTTTGTCATTACGACCCACTATGATGATATTAAGGAGTTTGCCTATAACGAAGAATCTATTTTGTTAAGTTCTGTTGGTTTTGATATGGAAAAGTTAAAGCCAACTTATAAGTATATTGAAAATTCTATTGGTGTTTCTAATGCGATAGATATCGCATCACGTTATTTTGATAATCAAAGACTGATTGAGGATGCTAAGAATTATTTGAAGCTTAATCAATCTAAACAAGAAGAATTGATTGAAAGATTGGCTAAGGAAATAGCGGAGAATGAATCTATTAAAAAGACTTTAAGTGAAGAATTAGAGAAAAATAGGTTGTTACAGGTGGAACTTGATACTAAGATTGACGAATTTGAAAAAGAAAAAGATATTATAAGAGAAAAGTATCATAAGGAATTAAATGACTATATCGAAAAGATAAAGGAAGAAGCTTATGATAAGTTAGAAAGTATCAAGGATAAGGAAGATGAAAAAGTTATTCATGAGATTAGTAATTTAAAGAAGAATACTTCAAAGATTGAAAAGAAACCGGTAGTTTTTGAAGTCGGTGATCTTGTTAGAATTGGCGAATCTAATGGTGTTGGTGATATTGTTGAATTAAATGGCAAAAATGTAAGTGTCAATGTAAGGGGCATGATTATTAAGACTAAGACTAATAATCTAACTAAGTTGCCTAAGAAACAAGTTAAAAAAGAATATGTGCCAAGACAGAGAATGGAAAGAGTAAAAAGAGAAATCAACTTAGTAGGTGAAAGAGTTGAAGATGCTTTAGCTTTACTTGATCCATACTTAGATAGTGCCTTTGGCTCAGGACTAAGCGAAGTTAAGGTCATCCATGGTGCTGGTACTGGACAACTTAGAAATGGTATTCGTGAGCATCTTAAGAAGAATAAGATTGTCAAGGAATTTGGTAATGGTGATATATATGATGGTGGTGGTAATGTCACTATCGTTAAGTTTAAGAAATAATGGATATTAAGGATAAATTAAAGACCCTACCTTTAAAACCAGGATGTTATCTGATGAAAGACAAGGATGGTAAGGTCATCTATGTTGGGAAAGCTATTAATTTAAAGAATCGTGTGAATTCTTATTTTAGGGGTGCTCATGATTATAAGACTACAAAATTAGTTAAGAATATCGTTGATTTTGACTATATTGTCGTTAATAGTGAGAAGGAAGCTTTAATACTAGAATATAACTTAATCAAAAAGTATGATCCTTACTACAATATTGTCTTTAAGGATGATAAGTCATATCCTTATATTCTTTTAAAAGATGGTGATATACCTTGTGTTGAAGTAATTAGACTTAAGAAGAATAATCGTAAATATAAGGGTAGACTATTTGGTCCTTATCCTGATATTGGAGCTGCTAGAAATACAGTAGCTTTGATTAATAGACTATATCCTACAAGAAAGTGTAAGAATTTAGGTAGTGAACTATGTCTTTATTATCATATTAACCAATGTCTTGGTTATTGTGTTAAAGATTATGATAGAGAAGCTTGCTTAAAGACAAAGAAAGATATCATTTCTTTTCTTCAAGGTGATACTAAGGATATCGTTAAAGACTTAAAAGAGAAGATGAATAAGGCTAGTGAACAACTAGATTTTAAGAGCGCCATTATTTATCGTGACTTAATTAATGATATTAATGTATCTGTTAGTAAACAAGTAATTGAACTTCATGAAAAAGAAAGTTTTGATGTCTTTAATTATTTTGTCTTAGATGGCTATATTGCGATAACGGGTTTAAATATCAGAAATGGTATTCTTTTAGGTAGTGATAAGATGCTAGATTATCTTGTTGGTGACCCCGAAAATTATGTTTCTAACTATATTTATCAATATTATCAAATTAATCAGTCAGTCAAAACCTTATATGTTCCTGAAAACTTATTGGGCTATTTACAAGGCTTAGATGGAATAGAAGTATTAAGCGTTACAAAGGGTAAGCGTAATCAACTATTACAACGTGCTTTAAGTAATAGTGAAGAGGCTTTAAGACAAAACAAGGCTATCTTAACCTCTAAGGAAGTATATTACGATAGTATTAGTAAGGAATTTGAACGTATTTTTGATAAGAAAATAAATAGAATTGAACTATTCGATAACTCTCATTTAGCAGGTACTAATACAGTAGCGGCCATGGTTGTTTATAAAAACTTTAAGCCTTCTAAAAAAGATTATCGATTATTTAAGTTGCAAGAGGGTGCTGATGACTTAAAGTCGATGAAGGAAGTAATCTATCGAAGATATTTTAGGGTCTTGAAAGATGATTTAGAAAGACCTGATTTGATTATTGTTGATGGGGCGATGATTCAAATAGAAGCTGCTAAAGAGATTTTAGAATCTTTAGATTTAGATATCACACTATGTGGTTTGGGCAAGGATGATAGTCATAATACCGCTTATTTGATGAATTCTAACTATGAAAAGATTGATATCAGTCCTGACAGTAATGTTTTCTTCTTTTTAGCAAATGCTCAAGATGAGGTCCATCGTTTTGCGATTACTTATCATAAGAAATTACGTAATAAGAATACTTATAAATCTATCTTAGATGATATTGAAGGCTTGGGCCCTAAGACTAGGTTGGAGTTATTGAAACAGTATAAGACTATCTCTAACTTAAGGGAACAATCTCTTGAAGAATTAAAATCAGTTTTAAACGCCAAGGTGGCTGAAAGATTGTATAATAAGTTACACGATGATAAAGAATCTTAATGAAACACTATCACTTCTTGTCTTAATTATTATGTGCCTGTTCATGTTGAAAGTTGGATTGGGTATGATTTTTTCATCTCATTTAACAGGTACGGCAAGAGGTAATTTCGAATTACTTAAGAAGTATAGTGAAAATGATGAGGAATAATGGATACCATAACGATATTATTACTAATTTTAGTTATATTTTTACTTGCGGCAGTTTTTGCGATAATTATTTATCTTTTAAGAAATAATAAAAGAAATGATCATTTAAGAGATGATCTTTTAATCATTACTAATCATATTAATAATGTAAAAGATAGTACAACTGATCGCTTATTACAAATCGAGGAACATCTAACAAATAATATTATTAAGACAAGCGAGATAACTAATAATACTTTTAATCAAATAAATGAAAGACTTATTAAGATTGATGATAATCAAAAGGCCTTAGATGACTTATCTACTAATATCATTTCTTTAAAGGATGTGATGGTTGATAAGAAGACTAGGGGTGCTTTTGGTGAGGTTGAACTATATAGTATTCTTGAACAAGCCTTTGGAACTGATAAGCATTTCTATGATAAACAAGTAACACTACCTAATGGTAGTAGGGTGGATGCCCTGGTTCATGGTTTTGGTTCTTTAGAAGATATTTGTATCGACTCTAAGTTTCCCTTAGAAAATTATCGAAGAATGTATGATAAGGATTTATCACAACTTGAAAAAGATAAGGCTAAGAATAGCTTTAAGGCTGATGTTAGTAAGCATTTAAATGATATTAGTTCTAAATATATTATTCCAGGTAGCACCGCACCGATGGCTTATATGTTTGTACCATCAGAGGCTATCTTCTCAGAGATTTATGGAAACTTTCCTGAATTAATTGATAAGGCTTATGAATTAAAAGTTTATGTTGTCTCACCAACTACCTTAATGGCCTATATAACGGCTATTAAAAGTATTTATCTAGGTATTAAGAAAAATGAGAAGGCTAAGGAAATTGAAAGATTATTGTTGGATCTATCGGTAGAGTTTACAAGGTTAAAGGATAGGAGTGAGACTTTG
>SAMEA104315437__coassemble_656_pt1 | contig 15033 bp, 15 predicted proteins | sample SAMEA104315437__metabat2_low_PE_040 | metagenome-assembled genome bin SAMEA104315437 (sample SAMEA104315437) | gut metagenome | biome: Monkey gut; feature: monkey-associated habitat; material: faeces | place: China | collected 2013
TCTCACTGATAATTTCTCTTGCCTGAGCAATATCGATAGCTGAATTCAAAGCAGCTTCATCTATTTCTTCACCAAACTCAATGTTTGATTTGATAGTCCCCTTAAACAAAATTGCCTTTTGAGTAACATAGCCAATATGATCTCTTAAATCCTTTTGCCTATAATCACGGATATCATGATCACCATAAGTAATAGAACCCTCACTCACATCAAACAAACGTGGAATCAACTTAACAATAGTAGACTTACCACTACCGGTAGAACCAATGAAAGCTACTGTCTCACCTGGTAAAGCCTTAAAACTAATATGCTCAAGCACATTCTCTTCCGCGTTAGGATACTTAAAACTTACATCATTGAAAGCTAATACACCCTCACTTGGTACATCCACAGTATCATCCTTATCCATGATAGTATTCTCAGTGCTTAATACTTCATTAACTCTGCCAAGAGAAACTAAAGCACGAGGTACCATAGTCCACACCATAGCTAGAATCATAAAGCTCATAACTACATGCATCGCATATTGAATAAAGGCCATCATGTCACCAACTGACATTACATCGATATCAATCAACTTAGCACCATACCATAAGATACCTATAGTCAAAAGATTCATAGTAAGCATCATAATAGGCATAATAGAAATTAAAGTCCTATTAACATGCCAGTCATTATCATATAGTTCTCTATTAGAAACATCAAAACGCTTCTCTTCATTTCTTTCAGTATTAAAAGCTCTAATTACTAACAATCCATCTAATAATTCACGCATGACATTATTTAACTTATCAATCAAAGTTTGCATCTTTTTAAATCTAGGAAGCGCAAAAATAAGAAGTAAAATCATACAGAAGGCAATAACCCCAATAGCCACCAACAAAATCCACAACATATCAGGATATCTCATAACCTTAAAGATAGAAGTAATACCCATCAAAGGCGCCATCAACATCATTCTTAAGCACATCTGAGTCAATTGTTGAATCTGAGTAATATCATTGGTTGTTCTTGTGATCAAAGAAGATGTTGAAAACTTAGAAAACTCTGCACTCGCAAAAGATTCTACCTTATTGTAGACATCCCTTCTCATTCTATAGGCAACATTTGTAGCTATCTTTGTAGCCAAATAAGTTGAAAGTAATTGAGCACAAATACTAACTAAAGCCACACCCAACATCAACAATCCCTCATGTAAGATATAGTTACTTTGAACCGTTTCTACATTTAAACCAATGTCCTCATAGACACTTTGAATATAGAACTTAGAAACTGAAGCAGTATTATCTTGTAGGCCACTTACATACTCATCAAACTTCTCAAGATATTGTTTTTTCATTGAAGGATTATCCTTCAACATCTTAAAAGTATCATCATCAACCCCAGCCTTCTCAGCCAAGAAAACATAAGTCATAGCCTTAGACAATTCGTTATCTAAAGTGCCATCATAGTCTTTGTTTAAAACATAAACGTTTTCCTTAAAAGAGACAACTTGATTAGCCACCTTATATTCTCTATCCTTTTCAGCAAGTGTATAAATAGAATCCAAGTCATCCACAAACAAGGATACTTTATTAAATTCTTTTTCACTAATTGCCCTTGGCACATTCTCACTAACACCATTGTATTGAATACCATTGGTGACTATATCCGACATATAATCAGGTAACTTCAATTCACTTTGGACTTGTACAAAAGTAAATAGAACCACTACCACAATCAGAAATATATATTTTTTTAAATATTTAAATAGTAATTTCACGATAATTTCCTTTCTAATGTAGGAATTTTATGTTAATTGTTAATTATATTCAATAAGAAATTATACGTTTTATCACATCTTTAGCACTCATATTAAACCAATATATGAAGCTAAAATGATTTGAGAAGCATAATATAAAACCCTATAAACGATTTGTAGAAAGTCAGGAGAGTTCTTGCCAAACTTATGTAAAGTTAAAACTAAATCAGATGATATAAAGATCAAAGAACCTATCATATATACAAAATTCTCATGACTTGGCACTAAATGATAATTAGTAATTGATAGTCCACTATTAAACATAATTATAAATAAGTAACAAGCACCCAAGATACCAATATAACCCTTAACATCTAACGACATCTTAAAGGCTATAGCGATAATCACATATAAGATGATGTTGATTACTATTCCCCATTTAATACAAGAATGATTTAATCCTATCAAATAAGTTGCATATAAGATATGAGCTATAAAAAATGAAATAGTCCCACACGCAAAGATTATATCCTTATACTTCTTATATCTGTTTCTTAGTATCAAGATAAAATCTCCTAGCATATCAAATATTAAGGCAATAATAACCAATAATCCTTTCCCCTTATATAGATGAAATGCCAACAACACAAAAGCCAGTGATGCCAATGTCTTCAATACAATTGATAAAGAATTATGATACTTATCATCATTGTATATAAAAAGGGCATCGATAATAATTCCGATAATAATTATTAAATATGATGTAATGTCCATTAGCTACATTATATAAGAGAATGTCATAATAAACTTATCCACTTTTCCACACTAACAATGACACTAACAATGACAATAATATGGGAATGTATTAAGTATAAAATTGATGTATACTATAAGTGTAGGCGGAAAGCCTAACTCGATAAAACTTGCCTCGGCCTTGGGTCGGCGAGGTTAAATAAAAAAATCCCAATCGTTAATTGCTTCGGCCTTGGGTCGGCGAAGAAAAATAAAGAAATCCCAATCGAGCGTAGTTAAAGGATAGTTATGATTGTAACTATCTTTTTTAATGATAAAAGAAACATAAGAACACATCATATAGCACACTTGTGCAAATGAATAATTTAAAAAGGGTAACTAATTGTCGAAGCACAGAATTACCCTTAATTAATTGTAGATAAATCCATTAATGAAAAGACGTTTGATTATTTTATATCATATATATCACTTATCATTTTAATTAGATTTTCTTTTGTTGTTCGCATATTAAATTGCTTAAAATCGATGTCTTCTTTTCCTAATTCTTTAAGAAAAATAGACATATCTTCTTTAATCGTTTTTGGTAAGTTAACCCTAATATTAGGTTTTAACAGAACATATAATCTAATAATATCGTTTTTATGTTTCCTTATATCTTTGCTATCAATTTTTTCGCCACTATCTTTTCTTTGTTTCAAATCAATCCATGCCTTCGCTTTAAAAGGAATTAAATATTCTGTTTTGAGAAATGAAACGCCATCAATAACATCAGCACCTTCAGTTAATAAAAAATAATAATCATCATCTAATAAAATAGCTGACAAACTAGATACTTCGTCATCTACATGAATTGGTACAACATTCTTTTCCACATATCCTTCAAACCATTCTTGGCTTTTAGCAAATAGTTCAATCATTGAAGGAAATGCAAATGATTTTGGTTGAGCGAAACGATAAAATTGGGCTTTACCGGTTCCTTTATTAATATATTTGTATTCAGCTTCTTTTATATAATTCCAAAAAGTCTCTCCAAATTCTTTAGTTAAAGCCTCTATTATCAACACCATATCAATATCTTTGGTAACACGAAAATCATATTCATTAATCTCTAACATTTGTTCACATGCTGTTCCTCCAATGATTACATATTGGTTTTCATAGCCTTTAAAATATTCTTTAAACGATTCTAGTCCTATCATTGTTCTTCTCCTTAAAATTTAAAGTTTTTCCCAGTAGCTGTTCAATCTCTTTTTCTATTCTTTCATTATCATCATCTAAATAAGAAGTAATTAGAGAAATATTATCTATAGTCTTGTTATCTTTACTGAATATCAAAGGATTGTAATCCCATATTTGAACTTTCACTTGTAAACCATATTGTATTAATTCATCTTGAGTAGCTACATCTTTCATATTATTTTTATAAACTGCATATACAGGAAGTCTAGGCTGACTTATAAATGTTAAATCACTTAACAAAGAGTCGCTAGCTTTATACATTTGACAATTTAAATCTTTCGTAAATATATACTTTTCCTTAATCACTGGTGATTTTAAATATGGTTTCATCGCCATATATAAATCAATTTTATTTAAATCGCTAGTTAGATATATTTTCCTGCCACCCTTATGCTCATTAAACAATCCAGTTGCAGCCAATTGTCTATAAGCCCTTGTTAAAGACATATTAGTAGTATTTAGTGGTTCTAGAGCCTCGCTTATATAATACTTATCACTATCTTGATACAAAATCCAAATAAACAACAATTGAGCTGTTGTGGTTAATTTATCTATTTTTTCAACAACATTAAAATTCTTATTAGTTATCAAAGTCATCATAAAAGGCAAAAATACCATTTGATCCTTCAATATAAAAGCGATATCATTTTCTATCAAATTATCTCTTCTAAAAGTAGAAATATTATCCAATTGTAAAAACACAGGAAGATTATCAACATTTTGGATATATTTAATTTGTTTCTTTAAAGCATCTACATTCGGTAAACTATCATATGGAATTAAACATAGACAATCAACCCCATTGATACATGCACGCTTAATATCAAAATTATTGTTCACAAAAAGTGGAATATCATTCACTCTATCCCAATCATTTAATGTAATATTTACACCCAGTTGTTTAATCGCATTCATAATCCACCACTATTTTAACATCAAAACTTACATATTAACATTGCCAATGTTAATATCTAATAATCATTGTTAAAAAGAAAAGGCCATCATTATGACGACCTTATGCTCTTAATCTTTTATCACGCTTAACAGATAGATAATCACCTAGTTTTTGAATTAGTTGAACAAGTATAACCAAGACAATAACCGCACAAATCATGATTCCATAATTATAACGATAATAACCATAGTTAATCGCGATCTTACCTAATCCGCCACCACCGACAATACCAGACATAGCTGTATAACCCAAGATAGTAGTTAAAGCTACAGTAATATTAGAAATCAATGATGGTACAGCCTCTTTCAACATTACCTTGGTAATAATTTGAAAAGGAGTAGCACCCATAGACTTAGCCATTTCAATCAAATTTTGATCAACCTCCTTCAAAGAAGCCTCAACAAGTCTTGCGATAAAAGGAAACGCAGCTACAACAAGCGGCACAATACTAGCTAAAGTACCAACAGTAGTACCTACAATCAATCTAGTTAATGGGAACACTACAATTACCACAATCAAGAATGGAATTGATCTTAGAATATTAATAACCACATCTATTAATCTTAATAGCCAGGTAGGAAGCGGCATAACACCCTTCTTTTGACCAGCTACTAATAAGATACCTAATGGTAATCCAAGAATTATAGAAAATAAAGTAGCCAATAAAGTGGCATAAAGAGTTTCCCATAAAGCTAGTGGAAATTGTTCAACAATCATATTAATTAATTCATTACTCATAACTCAAACTCCATAGCACTTACACCATCTATCTTATTCAAATAACTAATTACCTTATCCATCTCTTCTTTTGTATCAACGCCAATCAACATCGAACCATATGAACAACCATTGATATTTCTAATAGAAGCATTCAAGATATTACAAGGAATATTCTCTTCAATCGCTAACTTACTTAACAATGGCTTACCAGTAGAAGTGCCACCATTAAAGATTACACGAACCGCATGTTGTTTATTCTCTTCAATGAAAACACTGCTTTGATCACTCTCAGGGAACACCAACTTCTTAGCAGCCAAAGACTTAGGATGAGAGAACACATCAGTAACCATACCCGTTTCCACAACACTACCATTATCTAAGATTGCTACCTTATTACATACATTCTCTACAACCGACATTTGATGTGTAATAATTACCACCGTAATATTTAACTTCTTATTGATATCACTGATTAAATCTAAGATTTGATTAGTAGTAGTTGGATCTAGGGCACTAGTTGCCTCATCACATAATAAAATCTTTGGGTTACAAGCCAAGGCTCTAGCAATCGCAACTCTTTGTTTCTGGCCACCTGATAAAGTAGCAGGATAGGGATTAGCCTTATCCTTAAGACCTACCATATCTAATAGTTCAAGGGCTCTTTCTCTTGCCTTATTCTTATCTACCTTTTCAAGTTCCATTGGGAACATAACATTCTTAAGACACGTTGACTGCATAAGTAGGTTAAAGCCTTGGAAAATCATCGCTACTTCTTTTCTAAAAGACAATAATTCCTTTTCACTTAAAGTACCTAAATTCTTATTATCAACAATCACTTCGCCACTATCGGGTTTTTCAAGAAAGTTTAAACATCTAACCAAAGTTGACTTACCAGCACCAGACATGCCAATAATGCCAAAGATGTCTCCATCTTCAATTGTTAAAGAGACATCTTTTAAGGCTTCAACCGACTTAAATGTTTTATTTAAATTCTTTACTTCAATCATTACTTAGAAAATACATCCAAAGAAGTAGACTTACCACCATATAAGCCCATTGGCTCAACATGGATTGCCCCAACACTTACTACATGAGTACCATTTTCAGTATTGAAATTCTCTAAATAAGGAAGATGTTGGAAATAGTTCGCATCAATTTCACCACTATCAACCACATTATTAGGTTGCACATAATCAGTGAATTCAACAATTTTCAATGTGATATCCTTACTAGCTAAGATATCCTTAACTACACTCAAGATCTCTGCATGAGGAGTAGGAGAAGCAGCCACACTAACTGTTTGACCCTTTAATGCCTCATAATCAACACTTGTATCATAACCATCAGTTAGATTTTCTACAGTTGATACAACAGCACCCTCATACTTACCATCAATATATTCTTTTACTTGTTTAGACTCTAAGGCAGCCTTTAAAGCCAAGATAATAGGATCACTTTCTCTGCCTTCTTTTACAGCTAAGATATTAGAATAAGCTGAATAAGAGCCTTCAAGAACTAGTGCATCCTTACTAGGATTAATACCTGCATCAATCGCATAATTTGAATTGATTACCGCAAAATCGACATCCTTTAAGACATTAGGAATTTGAGCAGCCTCAACTTCAACAATCTCCACATTATAAGGATTCTCAACAATATCATTCTTAGTAGCTGTAATACCAGCACCATCTTTCAATTTAATAATGCCGTTGTTTTCAAGAATAGTAAGTGCTCTAGCTTCATTTGTAGTATCATTTGGTACCGCAATAGAAATAGAATCGCTATTCTTAGAACCACATCCAGTTAAACCAAGCCCAAGGACCAAAACAAGTAGTAGAGTTAATAATTTTTTCATAAATGTAACCTCCTTAATTATCCCAATAGTACTAAGTAAGAAACAAAAAAGCCGCCCCACTAAGGACGACCTATATAACCGTGTTACCACCTTAATTCACATATACCTAAGATATATGCCTTCTTCAAGTACTATCATACTCTAGCACTATAACGTGTGCACTACGGCTACCACTATTAGTAGTAGCGGCTCAATAGACCATGTTCCCCTAAGCTTCACTATCTTGTTTCACCTTAACCAAGACTCTCTACAAGCTACCCTTTGGGTACTCTTCTTTTCATTGCCTTGACTATATTTTCTTACTAGTAAAATAATAAGTCAATAATTATTTTTGAAAATATTTACTAAGAATGTAAAATTTTCATAACCTCCAAATAAAAGCCATCATCCTTACAAGAGCCAATCACATACTTTGCATGACTCTTGATCCTATCATTAGCATTACCCATCGCATAAGATTCAGTTACATTTTCAAACAACTCAAAGTCATTATCACTATCACCGAATATTGCCACCTCATCATCCTTATAACCATTCTTCTCAAGAATACTCTTAAGGCCCCTAAACTTATCTACATTTAAAGGAGTTACCTCAATATTATTAGGATAAGAACTCGTAACACCGAACTTCTTAGTAGTCAAAATTTTATCACCCATTTCCTTCAACATATCGAAACGGACACCATCCATAACCTCAACCTTACAGATATCAACATCAATCTCATCCAAGCTCTTAATTTCTTTTAAATCATTAAAAAAATTTGATCCAAAGACATCACCATCAGCCTTAAAACTATCAGCCATGATACTTACATTAACCGCATATCTTTTTTCAGCACCATAGAAAATAGCACCCACTTTATATTTATTAATGTAACCCAATATTGTTGCCATTTCTTCGTAGCTCATATAAGTTGCAGAAATAACATTGTAATCCTCATCAATAACAACGCCACCATTTATTAAAACCTTAGGACAGACGATATCTCTAAAATCAACAAGCTTAATTTCAGTAATATTTCTGCCAGAAGCCATCACAAACTCAATACCATTCTCCTGTAATTGTTTAACAGCCTTATAGTTATTCTCTGACAACTCACCGTTATTCAATAAAGTCCCATCTAAATCACTCGCTATAATCTTTATCATGCCCATTATTATACATTAATTTAAAAATTGATTCTTAAGAAAAGTTTATGCAAAAGTTCAACCTGAGACATGCTGCGTTATTATCTACCTGCTATCACATATAATTTGAAAAAGGTTATCATCACTTATAAGAATTCTTTATATATATGCAAGGCACATAAAAGCTATACCTATAATAAACACTAACAATTTAACATTTGTATTGGAGATGTGACCACATTTTAAAGAGGCCAACCAATTTAATGATTTTCATTGGCTTTTTTCTATTAACCGTCTAAATATTCAAAAAAATTTACTTTATAATAAGTTTAGTTAATCATTAAATCATTTAGTTTCTTTTACTGAGCAACTTTTTCTTCCTTTTTTAATTTGCCTTTCCATTGATAAATATTGGAGTCTTTGCACTATACTCATTTTATCAATTTCGTCGTTGTCAAAAGAATAATCCTTGTGTTTGCTTCCGTTTTTTAATTTTTCTTGATAATTCATAATTAGTAGTTCACATTTATTTTCGTTCAAAGGGGTAATTTTTATTTCAGTAACTCTATAATATGTATTAGATTCATATTCAAAACTATATTCATATGGGTATTTGTATTTTAATAATTTTACAGTAGCCATGCTTATAGTTTTTGTTTTTTTATCACGTCCTATTGCTTTTGCATATGTTAATCCAGGTTTGATATTTTTAATTTCTAATTTTACTTTTTTTCTTTTCTCATACTCATTAATAAATTCAGAGCAAATATAATTAAATACATCAGAACTAGGTACATTTAAAATTATTTTATTCTTCATTATTTTTCTCCTTTCAACACAAACAGAGGAACATGTTCTGTTCCTCTGATAAATCTTAATGGTTGTTCTTTTTCTTTGCAGTTGCTAAAGCTAAAAGCATATCGTGTTCAGCGTTTGTAACCAAGGTAATATCCATTGCGTGTAAAAGTAACATATTGAACGGTATGGAATCTCCATTAAATTGTTTCGACATTATTTTTTCAAATTGCAGTTTATGTGCTTCGCCAATATATTCTTCGGCTTCATTCAACTTAGCAATACGCTCTTCGAATTTATTATTTACAAATAATTCAATAGCTTCATAAGTAAGATTTCTTCCCATTCCGGTATTGCTGATCATTTCCATGCATATAGAAGTCAATTCTTCGTTAGTCATTATTTCCCTCTTCCATAGCTTTAATTGCTGCCAATAAAATTGGTTTACCATGAGCAAGTCCATAATCACGCATATTTATATCCACAACAGGAATCTTATCAAAACCGCGTTCTTTTAAAAATGGTAATATTTGAGACTTATACATTTTTATTTGTGGTGCAATCATTATTACATCAACCTTGTTATAATCATAATCACGATATCTAATACTTGCTGCACATTCTACATAACAATCAACACCAATTAAAGGAGCTTCTTTTTTTATGCTTTCAACAATTATTCCAGAAGACATCGCTGATGCACACAATATTACTATTCGTATTTTTTTCATAATCTTCGCCTACTTTTTTGCTATTTTACCACAATTAATTATATTTAGCTTCTTCAGCTGCATATTCTTCTTCTTCAATAAGCATCTTTTTCTCGTATATCTTTGCAAACGGATACCAAACTACAAATAAGATGGCAATTAATACAATTTGTGCTAATACAGCTCTAAAATCACCACCTGTTGCAAGGAACGGTTGTAATAATGGTGGTGTTGACCACGGAATTTGCACGTAAGTAGCACTGACTAAACCAAGCTTTGTAATAACATATCCATACATAGAACCTAATAAAGATGTCAAGAATACAAACGGAATGAACATTAGAGGATTTAAGACAATTGGTGTACCAAAAACCATTGGCTCATTAACACAGAATATTCCAGGAATTAACGATACTTTTGCAACCTCTCTTAATGCTGCTGATTTAGATTTTAACCAAATTATAACTAGCGGAAGCGTGCTTCCTGTACCACCTATCATTGTCCAAGAATAGAAGAATGGTTCAGTCATAATGTGAGGAAGTGCAAGGCCAGCAGCTTTAGCAGCAGCGTTCTCTGTAATATTTTGAAGTAAAATAGGATATAACGGTCCCCAAATCGTGAATGATCCGCCATGAATGCCTACAAACCAAAGTAACTGTAATAATAAAGTTGCAATAAATACAGCATACCATGTATCTGTAACAGAGATAATAGGACTTAATATCATATTCAAGAAAGCTGTTAAATCAAAACCTATAACAACTCTTACAAGCCAGAAGAACACCAACAAAAGAAGCATTGGTAACAAACTAGCAAATGGCTGTGCAATTGCTGCAGGAACTGCTTTAGGCATTTTAATTATCAATCCTTTTTTATAAGAAAAATGCATAAATTCTACAACTATAATTGCTACCACGAACAACGCAAACATTCCTTTTGCAGAAAGTCCGGTAAGGCCCATTGTGTCCGTTACTGGCTCTACAGTAATTAAGAACGAACAGACAGTAACCATTGATACAATTATTGGATCAAGTTCTTCATACATTTTGCCGAATTCAAATCCTAATGAAATAGCAAGCCATAGTGTGATAAAACCCATTGACATTGTATTTAATACGTTAAGCTTATCTGCGTAAGGTGCAAATATGTTAGCTACCGCCTCAAACGGCATACTAGTGAAGATTAACGGGATGGAACCAACAATGATAAGTGGAATGGTTCTCATAAGTGCGGTACGAATTGCAGCCATGTGCTTTTCGTTTCCAAGTTTAACCAAAGGTGGAGCTAGACGTGTTTCTATCCAGTTTCCAACTTTTTCCATAGATGACTCAAATTTTTTTTCAGCCATAATAATTATCCTCCTTTATTTTTTTAAAATGACTAAATTCTAGTAGCTACGATTTTTGTATAATCATCGTTTGCCCATCCATTAGGATCCATATTATTGATTTCAGGAACAAATGTAGATATAACTTGAATTACAAGTGTTGTGAGAAGAAGAGAATCATCAAATTCAAATAAAGGTATGTCTATTATATTCGAATCGTTTGTTTTCGTTTTTGATACATTTATCATAACGCAATGTTCTGTAACTCTTCTCATATATTCATATGTTTTTACAAATATTTTTCTCGCTTCATCATTTCCGGAATTTATCAATATCAAGTAACTTTTATTGTTTATCGCTCTATGCATTCCGTGTGAAAATTCTAAAATATCGTTATACATAGTTGGAACCCTTAAAGTTTCCATCATTTTAAGTTGTCCTTCAACCGCAGTTCCATAGTTTACTCCACTACCTATAAGATATTCATTGGCCATTTCTACACCAAATTTAGTACTTTCACACCAATCTTTGATATCTTTCGTAATTTTTTTAATTACCGATACTTCATCCTTTAAGCTTTTTAATATTTCATCATATTTGTTTTTATCAATATTTCTTTGTTTATAAGCGTTTTCGACACCAAATAACATTAGCTTTAATAAAGTTGCACTATATCCTTTTGTCTTTGCATTACTGTCTTCTTCACCACATTCTAAATATATGGTTTTATCCGCTAATTGATCAATTGCTGAACCTATTACAGCAGTAATAGCAAATATTCTACATATGTTTTTCACCTTCCTTAAAGCGCTCAAGACTCCTGAACTAGTCCCTGTTTGTGAAATTCCTATTAATAAACAATCATTATTTAAAGATAATGAATTAATAATCGAAATAAAATTATCTGGAGTAAATACTTGAACTTCAATGTTACATAACTTCGAAATAATCAGCTTAGTTGAAATTGCAGCATTGTAAGAACTTCCATGTGCAACTATGTATATCCTATTTATGTTCTCTTCAAAATAGATTTGCTGATGATTATTCAAAATATAAGTAAGGAGCTCTTCCTCTTGATCAATATATTTCCATATAATACTTTCGTATAACATTATTTTTGACCCATAATCCTCATTGCATTTCCACCAAGAATCATGTCAAGATGTTTCTGATCTTTCACAACATATTTGATTTTTTCAATTTCTTGAATCATGTCGCCAAACGGCGCGTCTGAAGAAAATAGTATTTTTTCTGGACCAGCAATTTCATAAGCCATTTTAATTACCGGAACATACGAGCCACATGTGCTCAAGTAGAGATTCGGAATATCTCTAGCTAATTCACATGCTCTTTCATACATCATTGGAACTCCGATGTGAAATAATACAACCGGAACATCTGGGTAACTTTTAGCCATCTCTGCCCATTTATCAGGCAACGAAAACTGATCTGATTGTCCATGTGCTACAACGCACTTATTATATTTTTTACACAATTCGAAGAACGGATCTAAAACTGAATGACGATCTGCTGAATAGCCGTATCTAATTGCATTCATTTTTAATCCCATAAATCCCCAATCTTTAAAACATTTCTCCAATTCTTCTTCAGCTCCAATGTCCCATGGGTTAATAACGGCAAAGCCAATCGTTTTATCTGGATATTTTTCATAGCACTCGTGTATATATTTATTGTCAATGGTTTCGAGTTGAGAACAAATCATACATTTATCCACTTTTGCTTCATCCATTATTTCAAGCAAAGATTCTACTTTGTAGTCTTCACCTTTTTTTATTCCTATGTGAGCTAGCATATCAATAATCATTAGCTATTCCTCCTCGATGTTAAATATTTTCATTGCATTTAAACCGCATATCTTTTCAAAACCACCTTCATATGATTTTGTTGCATTTTGAATTTTTGCCATTTCAAGTTCAAAATATCCAGAATCAGGAGTGCCTGTTCCAAGAAGTGTCTTATCAACACCGCATTTTTTAATTACTCTAAATGTATTAAAATCCATACTTGCAGATGTCTCAATATACACGTTAGAAAATCTTTTGCATATCTCGACAGCTGAAGCGTTATCATACTGTAAACCCATTCTCTCCATGATAATGTTAACGTTTGGATAGTCTTTTGCGATTTGATTAAAGAAAATTGGTGCAGAGAAAACTTCAGCAGCCCCGTAAATCATTACAGGAACATTGTATTTTTCACAAATGTCTATTAATGGATAGAAAACTTTATACTCGCACAAACTATACCCATGTCTAACAGGATTCATATATAATCCTTTAAATCCTTTTTTAATTGCTTCTTCTAATTTTTTTGGAGCCTCATCCTCCCAAGGATTGACCGTGTATAATCCAATAATTCTATCTGGATAGTTTGTAAAAGCTTCTTCTACAGACTTGTTATCATCATATTCTGGATGACAATGAACAACAGCCATATCAACATTAGCTTTATCCATTGCTTCCAATAAATCTGTAATAATTATTTCTTTTTTGTATTTGTGTTTTCCTATTGTATTAGTAACATCAATAATCATATTCTGTCCCCCTAATGGTCTTTTACCCAATCGCATCCATAAAGCATGCCCAACACAGTTTCTGCAGCAACGCTTTCAACTAAAGGCATCAAAGTTTTACTATAAAGAGGCAACTTAACAACATATACTTGATTTGTTGACTGGATATTGCTAGATGTGTATAAAATAACTTTCCCACCATGTTCAACAATATAATTAAGCATTTTCATTTCCTTTGTTTCGCTTTCGAACACTGGGAAGAACATTTGTGCTAAATATTTTTCAGCTAATTTTGAAGAGTGATATTGTCCATGGGCATAATCAGCACATTCCCAAACAGCAGTACAATCATGCAGTCCTTCTCTATACGCTAAAGAGAGCTGTTTAGCAGTTGCTAATGAAGCATCATTTGCTAACAAATCATTTAACAAATATCCTTTAGCGAATTCATAAATTGGTAAAGATTTTTCGTAATAGTTTTTCAACCAATTATTAATCCAGTCATTAATTGAGAATAATTCTTCAATAAACTTTTTGTCATAAGTGTTTGTTAGCTTGTGAGCGAATATGTTTAGAATCAACATAGTAAACTCAAATGTTTTATTTGTTACAGAAGTCTCTTTGTTTGCTTTGATAGGTAATGCAAAATTAACCAAAGATTGTAATGGACATCCCTCATTGTTGTAGATGCCTACAACAGTTGTAATACTAGTAGCTTTTTTAACTAATTCAATTACTTCTTGTGATTTTCCAGACTGTGACGCAACAACTAACAATGTTTGATTATCAATTTGTTTAAATTCATAACGAGATAATTCAAAAGAACTCATAGATTGTGTAGGAATACCGTTTTCTGTCAAAAAAGACTTAATCGAATCCATAGCATACAAAGAACTCCCCATACCACTAAGAATTACTTTTTTCATTCCTTTTTGCCTAAAAACATTAACTACATCATCGATTGTTTTTTCTTCCATGTAGTATTGTAGAACCTCTTTCATCAGTTCTCCTTGAGTACATACTTCTTCAATGAAACCGTTCATATAAATCCGCCTCCTTTAATTTATTTATATTTTGCAACTTTATGTATGCGCTTTCAATAATTCAAAATAACAAAAACTACAAATTGTTTTTAATTGTTTGATTTTTGTTCGTTTTGAACATTTCATACTCTATATGAACAAAATAATATCAACATTATAATTGCGTATGATATTATTTAGTTCCTTAACTTTGATGATTTTGTATAACTAAAGAAAATATCGTTGAAAAAAGAAC
>SAMEA104315437__coassemble_682_pt1 | contig 14666 bp, 12 predicted proteins | sample SAMEA104315437__metabat2_low_PE_040 | metagenome-assembled genome bin SAMEA104315437 (sample SAMEA104315437) | gut metagenome | biome: Monkey gut; feature: monkey-associated habitat; material: faeces | place: China | collected 2013
TGGTTATTACTGGTGCTGACCCAAGTGGTGCGGCTATGTTAGCTGCTAAGCCATTAACTACTGTTACTGCATGTATTTTAAAGGGTACTTTAGCTGGTTACTTTTCTGCCTTAGTATATGAAAAGATGTCTAGCAAGAATAGTTTAGCCGCAATTCTTTTAGCAAGTGCTGTAGCTCCTATTGTCAATACTGGTACACTAGCATTCACTATCATCGCATTCTTCGATGGTGCGTTTGTTACATTGATCGCATTGTTTGTAACTGTAAACTTTGTGATTGAACTATTAATTGATGTCTTATTAGCACCAGGACTATTAAGAATCATTGATAGACAAAAATAATTTGTGTTATTATTAGATTAGCGTTAATTAAGGAATATAGTAGAAATACTTATTTATAAGAGAGGTATCGCTGGTGAAAGGTACTAATAAGCTTCTATGAATCTACCTTAAAGCTGATTTAAAAAATCACGTTGCTCGCGTTAAGAGTTTAAGTTAAAAAGTAAGGTGGTACCGTGCATCTGCACCCTTGTGCTACCTTTTTTATTTTTTTAGGAGGCATTATGATTGATATTAAACTTATCCGTGAAAATCCAGAACTAGTAAAAGAAAATATTAAGAAAAAGTTCCAGGATCAAAAATTAGAACTAGTTGATGAAGTTAAGAAACTAGATGAAGACTATCGTGCTTTAAGAGTAAGAGCTGATGAATTAAGAGGAAGAAGAAATACTATCTCTAAGGAAATTGGTCAACTTATGAAGCAAGGTTTAAAAGAAAAAGCTGAGGAAGTAAAGGCTGAGGTAGCTAAAATTGCCAAGGAAATTGAAGAATCAGAAGTTAAGGAAATCGAATTAGAAGCAGCTATCAAAAAGATTATGATGGTTATTCCAAATATCGTAGATCCTTCAGTTCCAGTAGGCAAGGATGATTCTGAGAATGTTGAAATTGAACAATTTGGCACAAAGAGAGAATTTGATTTTGAAATCCCATATCACGTGGATATTATGGAAAGGCTAGATGGTATCGATTTGGATGCAGCTAGAAAAACAAGTGGTAATGGTTTCTATTATTTAAAGGGTGATATCGCAAGATTACATTCTTCAATTTTATCTTATGCAAGAGACTTCATGATTAATAGAGGTTATACATATTACATCCCACCTTTCATGATTAGAAGTGATGTGGTTACTGGCGTTATGTCTTTCTCTGAAATGGAAAACATGATGTATAAGATTGAGGGCGAAGATTTATATCTAATCGGTACAAGTGAACACTCAATGATTGGTAAGTTTATTGATACCATTATTGATGAAAATGAACTTCCTCAAAAGCTTACTTCTTATTCTCCATGTTTCAGAAAAGAAGTAGGTGCTCATGGTATTGAAGAAAGAGGCGTTTACCGTATTCACCAATTTGAGAAACAAGAAATGATCGTTGTATGTAAGCCAGAAGATTCTATGAACTACTACAATGAAATGTGGAAGAATTCAGTAGATTTCTTCTTGAGTATGGATATCCCAGTAAGAACACTTGAATGTTGTACTGGTGACTTAGCTGACTTAAAGGTTAAGTCTTGTGATGTTGAAGCTTGGTCTCCACGTCAAAAGAAATATTTTGAAGTTGGTTCTTGTTCAAATCTAGGTGATGCTCAAGCACGTAGATTAAAGATTAGAATCAAGGGTGAGAAGGGTAACTACTTCGCTCATACATTGAATAATACAGTTGTTGCTCCTCCTAGAATGTTAATCGCATTCTTAGAGAACAACTTAAATGAAGATGGTTCTATTAACATCCCTAAGGCTTTACAACCTTATATGGGTGGTATGGAAAAGATTAGTCCTAAGAAATAGTTAATGAGAATGTTCCACGTGGAACATTCTTTTTTTCTTCTAATATTAAGTTAGGTAATACTTACTATATAATTTAGATGTTCCACGTGGAACATAGGAGAAACAGATGAAAACAGCAATATTTGATTTTAATGGCACTCTATATTTTGACCAAGATTTAAATATTGAAGCTTGGAGAGTAATATATGAAGAAATTATTGGTCATAGCAATGATTTTATTGAACAAATTGAACAAATACTAGCAACTAAGGATGATACTAATATAAATAGATTCTTTAATAGGGTAGGTAAGCAAGTTGATCAAGCTACATTAGATAAGTATGCACATAAAAAGGAAGAGTTGTATCAAACTCTAGCTAAACAAAAGAATAGAAATGAATTAGCACCTGGTGCAAAGGAACTATTAGATTATTTAAAAGATAAAAACTACGATATTTATTTGGCCACTGCATCAATTAAATATAATGTAGACTTCTATTTAGATTATTGTGGTTTGTCTAAATGGATTTCATTAGATCATGTTGCCTATGATGATGGTATAAATACTAATAAAAAGGATATTTATTTGGATGCAATAAGAAAATCTAAGTCAAATCCGAAAGATATCATCGCTTTTGATGATTCATACGGAAGTTGTCAAAGCGCCATTGATGCAGGTATTGAAAATCTTATTAGAATCAATCATTATAACTATAGACATCTAGATAGCCCTGTTATTAAGCAAGAGATTTATGATTTCACTGATTTTGACTATCAAATTCTTAAAAAATAATATATAATCTTATTTGCGCAACAGTTATGCACTAACTTGGTCAGGACAGGAATGTAGCAGCCATACGTACCTCTATCTGTGTGCGCTTTTTATTTATTAGAATTATGTACGATCAAAAATTTATGGATTTAGCGATTAAAGAAGCAATTAAAGCCGCATCGGAAGATGAGGTTCCTGTTGGTTGTGTGATTGTAAAAGATGATAAGGTACTTGCAAAGGCTCATAATAAGAAGGTTGCGAAAAAGGATGCAACAGCTCATAGTGAGATAGAATGCATCAAGAAAGCATCTAAAAAGTTAGATAATTGGCATTTGGATGATTGTGAGATGTATGTAACACTTGAACCTTGTCTAATGTGTGGTGGTGCAATTATTAATTCTAGAATCAAAAAAATATATTATGCTGCTAAAGATCCAAAGGGTGGTAGTTTAGGTAGTAATATTGATATAAAACTGATTAGAAATATTAATCATTATCCAGATAGTGAGTTTGTTGAAAACCAAGAATATATAGCTTTATTAAAGGGTTTCTTTAAGAAAAAGAGATAGAATCCTAGGTGTTGAATCTAGGATTTTTAAATGTAAATATTTATGAAACAAAATAAAATAAAAGATAATCATTATTTTCCTAAAACCCTTTAAATAGGGCTATTTTGGTATAATAATACCAATATGGTAGATATGATTGTGAAATAATAATATCTAAAATAGTATTAAACTATTAATATAAAAAAAGAAAGGAAACAGTAACCATATGGCAATACCAACAAGCATCAAAACACTACTATCAGGAGATGTAGTTGAATGGGCAAGAATTGAATTTAAGGAAACTTGGGATGCAGCAGCATCTTTGAAATCTATATGTGCTTTTGCGAACGATCTTGATAACTGGGGTGGTGGATATATTGTGATTGGTGTAAAAGAGAGCAATGGTAAACCTGTTTTCCCACTTAAAGGAATCCCAACGGATAAGCTAGATTCTTATCAAAAGAACATATTCGCAAAATGCAAACTTATTGGACCTGCTTACACACCAATTATTGGTGTTGAAACATATCAAGACAAACATTTTATTATTATTTGGTGTCCTGGTGGAGATAATAGACCATATTCATCACCAAAGACAATGGAAAAAGATAATAAAGAAAGAATACATTATATTCGTAAAGCCTCAAATACTGTTATTCCATCAGAAGATGAAGAAAAAGATTTATTTAGTCTTGCGAATAGGGTTCCGTTTGATGATAGAGTAAATCATCAGGCGGAATTAGCGGATTTAAATATAACGTTAATTCAAAACTATCTTAAAGAAATAGGAAGTTCACTATATGAAAAATCAAAACAAGGAGATTTCCAAGAATTGTGTAGTGATATGAATATAATTAGCACACTTCCAGAATATGTGAAGCCTAAGAATGTTGGATTGATGTTCTTTAGCATGGAACCAGAAAAATATTTTCCATGCACACAAATTGATATTGTACAGTTTCCTGATGGTTTAGGTGGGAATAAGATTATTGAAAATACTTTTAAAGGACCGCTTCACCAACAACTTAGAGAAGCCTTACAGTTTATAAAAAATTCAATTGTACAAAAAAAGATTGTTAAAGTTGCAGACAAAGCAGAGGCGGACTGGGTGTTTAATTATCCTTATGCAGCTTTAGAAGAAGCTCTTGCGAATGCTGTCTACCATAAAGGTTATGATGTTAGAGAACCGATTGAAGTAAGAGTTGAAAAGGAAATGATAGAAATTGTAAGTTTTCCAGGTCCAGACCGATCAGTAACTCAAGAAGGCTTAAATCGATATAAAGTATCTAATCGTAGGTATAGAAACCGTCGCATTGGTGATATTCTTAAAGAGTTACATTTGACAGAAGGCAGAAATACAGGTTTTGGTAAAATTTTAAGAGCACTTGAAGAGAATGGATCTCCAAAACCTGAATTCGAAACTGATGATGAACATAGTTATTTCATTTCAAGAATATTTGTTCACGAATCATTTCTAAAAGAAGAAGAATCGGCTCCTAATCAAAAAGGAGCCAAAAAGGAGCCAAAAAGGAGCCAAAAAGGAGCCGAAAATAAGTTAGAAATATTAGAGAAATTAAAAGATAATCCAGAGGCCACACAGGTTAAGCTCATGAAAGAATTTAACCTATCAAGAAAACAAATTCAAAGAATCTTTAATGATTTACGAGAAGAAGGATTGGTTGAAAGACAAGGGCCTAATAATGGTGGAAGATGGATTGTAAAATGATAATGATTATATAATTAAGGCACAAAGCATATAAATGTGCCTTTTTCTAACTATTTTATATAAAAATACACAATAAATCATAGAATAATCAAAAAACCACGGAGTAAACCACTGAGTAAACCACGGACTAAAATTACTGAAAAGATCATTAGTAAGATAATATATTTATAAAATAATTAGAAAAAAGTAATTGAAATACTAATTGTTAAAGAAAGCTTAATGCTGTAATAGTTTTGCTGTTTTTATATAAATGCAATCAAAAAATGAGTTTATTTATAAAGAGCCGATTAAGGAGCCAAAAAAAGAGCTAAAAAGGAGCCAAAAAAGGAGCCAAAAAGGAGCTAAAAAAGGAGCCAAAAAGGGAGCCAATTAAGGAGCTAATAAACCACCCAATAAACCACCCAATAAACCACGGAATAAACCACGGATAAGATTACCGATAAGACTACATGTACATTTATAAAAATTACTAAGATATTAATAATTTTGTATTAATATAATACTCAAAATATAAAGCCTTTAAAAATTGTATAATAGTACCAGTATGAGTTATCAAGTATTATATAGAACATATAGACCATCAAGATTTGATGAAGTAGTAGGACAAGAGTATATTGTAAAAATTCTTAAGAACACAATTAAGAATAAGAGAATTGCTCATGCATATTTATTTGCAGGTCCAAGAGGAACTGGTAAGACTACAATTGCTAAGTTATTCGCAAAAGCAATCAACTGTGAAGATTTTAATGAAGAAGCTTGTGATAATTGTCCTAGCTGTTTGGCGTTCAAGGAAAATAATCATCCAGATATTATTGAACTAGATGCTGCCAGCAACAACTCTGTTGATGATATCAGAGAGATTATTGAACAAGTTCCATATTCACCAATTGTAGGTAAATATAAAGTTTATATTATCGATGAAGTTCACATGTTATCTTCATCAGCTTTTAATGCATTATTAAAGACATTAGAAGAACCACCTGCACATGTTGTTTTTATTTTAGCTACTACTGATCCTCAAAAAATCATTCCTACTGTTTTAAGTAGATGTCAAAGATATAACTTCTCAAAAATTTCTAATCTAAATATGGAAAAGAAGATGGTTGAGATTTTAAACAAGGAACATCTTCAATATGAAGACAAAGCACTAGATGAAGTTGCTATGTTGGCAGAGGGTGGTATGAGAGATGCTCTATCTATCCTTGAACAAATACTTTCTTACAATAATGATGGAATCTTCTTAGAAGATGTTCAAAGAATATTTGGTTTAAGTACTAAAGAAGAAAAAGTAGAACTACTAATTAAGATTCATAATGACTTAACAGGTTCTATTAATCTACTAAGACAAATGTATGATTCTGGTATTGATCCAAAAAGATTATGTGTAGATTTACTTGAAATCATCAAAGAAAGTCTAATCTATAGTGATGATCAAAATGAAACACTATTAAATAAATTATCTAAATTTGATTGTATGAATATCTTAGATGTAGTAAGTGCAAATGACTTATTATCTGATATCACTTATCTAGAAGAAGCTTTAAATAAAGCTAGAAGTAATCAAAGCTTTTTAACATACTTAGAACTAGCTGAAGTTAAGATGGGTGGTAATTCATCTAAACATGCAATTAAAACTAAACCCGCTATAACACAAACAGTTACTAGAACTGTTGTGGAAGAACCTAAGGTTGAAGCAGTTGTTGCTGAAGAAGTAAAAGAAAAACCACAAGTGGTAGTTGAGGAACCTGTTGTTGAAAAAACAATAACTGAAGATATACCTAATGGGCTCGAATCTGGGGGCTCAAACCTTGGGCTCGAATCTGATGGGGCTCGAATCTCAATCACTCCTGAACCAATCATGGAAACATTGGTAAAAGACATAAGTGGTGGGCTCAAAGCGGGGCTCGAATCTGGGCTCGAACCTGAGGGCTCGAATCTTGGGCTCGAATCTGATGGGCTCGAATCTGATGGGCTCGAATCTTCAGTCGATATTGAATATCTAGCTGCATTACTATTAACTGCCAATAAGAACGAAAAAGTATCAGACAGTATTATCTACAATAGACTAGAAATGTATAAACTAGATCCAGACAAGAGAAAGTTCTATGAGCTATTAAGAAATACTGACTTGTTCGCAAGTGGTAAGGATGTAATTATTGTTACTGGTCCTAAGTTATATATTGATAATATCAATGCATCAGAAAATAGAAACGAACTATATAGATTCTTCATGGAAGAATTTGGACTAGATAAGGTAATCTATGGTGTAGAAGATAACAAGCGTGGTGAACTAATTAGTATCTATAAGAATCTAATGGCTAATAAGGATAGTAAGGCACCAATGGTTGAAAAACCAGTTATTGAAAAAGAAATAACTAACGAAGATAAGGCTAAACTATTATTTGATAATGTGAGGGTTGAAGACTAATGTATCCTGATAAATTTCAAAAAGTAATTGATATGTATGAAAGATTACCAGGAGTAGGTAATAAGACAGCACAAAGATTTGCGTTTACTTTATTAAACTTAGACAATGAAACACTAGATGCTTATGCAGATATTTTAAGAGACTTAAAGAATCTTAAAAGATGCAAAGTCTGTGGTTTTTTAAGTGACGATGATACCTGTCCAATCTGCAAAGATGAATCAAGAGACAAGAATATCATCATGGTGGTAGGTAGTGCTCAAGATTTAATTGCCATAGAAAAGACTAATACTTATAAGGGTACTTATCATATCTTAAATGGTCTATTATCTAGTTCTAAGGGTATTTATCCTGAGGATTTAAGTATTGATAACTTGTTAAAGAGAATCAATGATAATACCCAGGAAATAATAGTAGCCACACCACCTACAATGGATGGAGAAATGACAGCACTATATTTAGATAAAATATTAAAGAACAAGAATATCTTAGTAACAAGATTAGCTCATGGACTACCAATGGGAGCAAGTCTAGATTATACTGATGAATTAACTCTAATTAAGGCGATGACTAATCGTAAAAAAATAGAAGAAGAATGATATTACTAAAATCTTTTGATGAACAAAATAACTTCAATAATGCGATAGTACCTTTATCATTAAATATTGATAAGCTTATTTTTGTATACCATCATCAGATAGATAGAAGCAAATTTGAATACTGTACCAAAGTAATCAATAAATACAAAGATATTGAAATTCATTTTACTAAAGTTGATGAACAAAGTATAAGACAATACTTTAGCAATGAGACAATAGTTGATGTTAGTGCCAACAAATATCTTTCATTAGTATTGTGTGAAATGGCATTAAAAAGAAATAATCGTATTATTTATTTTGATGAAGAAGAGAAGTGCATCAAGGATTATCGTAAACATGAGGTCTTAACTTCAAAGATTTTTAATTTTCAAATAGAAGACATTATCACTTTAAATGGTGGTCGTATTATATCTTCTATGCATAATCCTGTAAAAAATAGAGAAACAATAGAACTAATCTATAAGACTATTGAATATAGTAAGAATAATTATTCTAACTTTATTTCTTTTGTCTCTAAAATTAATAGCTTAATTAATTATCTAGATCATAAAGATAATGATTATTATCTAGAAGAAACAACAATTAAGAAAATAACAAGTGATGAGAATTATCGCTATTTTAAAGATTTAAACTTATTTACAATTAAAGATAATACTCTAAGTTTCTTTAACAACGATATTAGAAGAATCTTTATGGTATCTGGTACTTTCTTAGAAAACTATATCTACAATAAACTAGTCGATAGTAAACTATTTGATGATGTCTTGATGTCATGTAACATCGAATTTTCAAGAACCCAAAATCTTTCAGTAAGATGTGAATTAGATTGTTTAGTTATTAAAGATAATTGTTTATTGTTTACAAGTATCAAATCAAACAAGGTAGATCCAAGTGATTTGAATGAAATAAAAGTTCATAATGTGATGTTTGGCAATGAATATTCAAAACCAGTTATTTGTCTTTATAGTGAACTAAGCGAAAATAGACCTCTAGTATATGCTAAGGGAGAAGAGCTTGGTATCTATATAATTGAGAAAAATGACTTTGAAAATGATGTCGCAAATAGATTTTTAGAGATAATTAACAATTCCTACCAGTATAATAATGGTATATGGCAGCGATAGCTTATATAACTGATTCAAAGATGTTAGATCATCATCGTTTAAATGCAGACACAACGATGAATTTTTGGCGTTTATCTCCAACATTATCATTCTCTAATTTTAAAGTAGGTGATTTAATATTCTTTCTATCTAAAGACAAGATACATATGCGTGATGGAGAGAAGGGCATTGTTGGCTATGGCAGAGTAGAGAGTTTGATTGTTAATAGCGTTAATACCATGTGGAACAAATTTGAACAAGAAAATGGATATAACACTTGTGATGAATTCAAGGAAGCAATCCTTAAAGTAAGCAAGGATCATAAGCTTCCATCTAAGATATCATCTTTCTATCTAAAAGACGTTGTCTTTTTTCAAACACCAGCTTATTTAAGTGAACTTGGTATGCCAATATCTAATAATGTAGAATCATATGTTTACATTAATCCCGAGGAAATAGTAATTAAATTATTAGAGTATGCTAAGGATAATGTGGATATATGGTCTTCTAATGATAATGTGTCTGATAAGATTGATAATGAAGAATTAAAGTATGCGATTAGATTGGCTCATAATAAAATCGGTGATTTTAATCTTCGTGATAAACAAAAGAAGGCAATCAAAATCATGCATAAGGTTAAGCTTCTTAATCCTGAATTGTCTTATGTTGGTAATTCAATTCTTGATTTAACTCTTGTGAATGAAAGAAATGTTTTGATTGTATTGTTTAATGACAACAACATGGATATAAGATTGTTAATAGGACAGTGTGAACTGTATCGTAAGTATATTGGTGAGTATTATCCTAATGCGTTTAAGTTATATTTTAAAGTAAGTAATAATGATAAGGAATTAGAATATCTATTAAATAAATTTATATGAGAGAGAATGATTTTGGAAAGTTTTTAGGTTTCACTTGTGTTAAGAATACTAAGGAAGAAACAATTTATGAAGTTGAAGTTAATGAGAACTTATTGAATCCTTTTAATGCGGTTCATGGTGGCTTGTTGTATGCCTTATGTGATGAAGCTTGTGGCTATGCCTGTGGTTTAGTTTATAAGATGCCAGTTACTGTTAATGCGGCTTTTAATTATTTAAAGCCGGCTATGAATACTACTAAACTAGTAGCTATTGTTCATCCTATTAAAGTTGGATCAACATTAGCTGTGTTAGATGTGAATGTTTATGATGATAAAGACTTACACTTATGTAATGGTACTTTTACTTATATGGAGATAAATAAATGAATAAGAAGATAAAGTATATAATCCTTTTTGTATTAGCTATTGTGTTGGGTTTAGCCGGTAGAGTAATAATCAATCAATCAACTTTATTAGTTGATACAAATACACCAGTACCAGATGGTTTCTTGCCTATTAATGATTATGTAATGGTTGATAAGAATACTAAAGAACCTGTTCAAAAGATTAAGTGCCTAGACTATAAATACGAGAATGATTCATATGATTATAGTAGTAATCTAGAGACTACTAAGGGTATTGATGCTCGTTCAACGTTTGAAGAATTTGTGGAAGCTTATGGTGATTATGTAGCTACTTATATCATGTGTAATAACGAAGTAACAAAAGATTATAATGATTCGATTAATTTAAATAACATCAAGGTTAAGACTTTCTATGATGAGTATATTAAGACAGGTAAGTGTAATTTGGATGAATATAATATTGTTGTTAATTTCTCTTGTTATACACAGATGAATAATGTTTACTATACTCAAAGAGAGGCTGATAATGCAAGAGATAATAATAACTTCTTTTGGAATGTTAAGCTTCATGAATTTAGTTTGCATTTCTCTTATGTGTGTAAGAACTTTGAATACAATGGCTATGATATAAATAGATTTGATTATATTTCATCTTCTGTATGGTAATAAGCGGGCATTATTAAATGCTCATTTTTAAATTTATAATTAATTTCATTGCAATTGGCTAAACGGGTTTGACTAATTTGTTAATAGCTAAAGTATTTAATTATTTCAGTAAACTAATAACAAAACGATGCATAATTTCTTGTAAGTAATACCATTTCTTCGAATTAATGTGTACAATCATTAATAGAGTGAGGGTTTATATGAAAGATAATTTTAAAAAAGTATTAAAAATAATTGAAATGGTATTCGCTGTACTATTTATCATATCGTTAGTATTTAACTTTATTGATAAGACAGTAATTAGTATGAATACTGCAAGAGTATTTGCGTTAATAGTTACAATACTTCATCTTGTTTCAATTGTTACTAAGAATTCAAAAGGTGATTATGCAATGTTGATTGTGTTTGCTTTAGCAGTAGCCGTACTAATTAGTGCATCATCAACAGTAGCTATTCATAAGAAGGACTATTATGATGAAAGTCCAACTGGTGTATTAAAAAGAGAAATCTACGATCAAAGTGGTGTTAATGTTTATTTCAACTTTGATTTAATGGAAGATGAAAAAGTTAAGTTAACTTATACTACAGACTATAACATTACTGAGGAACAAGCTATTGAATCATTAAAGATAATCAAAGAAGAATTAGCTAAATATAAAAAAGGCTTACCTTCTAAGATCTATCTAGTAAATGATTTTAAGATGAGAGGAGCTGATGAAGATGGTGCCTTTGTAGTTAGAAAGAATTTCATTATTCTTAATAATTCAAAGGACATTAAATCAGAACTACATCATCAAATGGGACATTCAATTGAAAACAAGTCTTATGACTTATTAAGCTTCTTTAAATTCAGAACTGTTAAATCATCATGTAATCTAGTATCTGATAGGGCATGTGAAAACAACAATGAACTATTTGCTGAAACATGGAAGACTAAGGTATATGATAAGAAGACTACTGATTATTCTGATTCACTAACAAATATCTTTAATAAATACTTAAATAACGGAGATTAGATTCTTCGTTTTTAATTATATGTAATTAACTTTGTTATATAATATCTATATAGCAAAAAAAGAAAGGAGGTTAAAAATGTTCTTAACACAAAGCAATGTTATTCGCGGTTTGACTAAAGATGAATACAAAATATTAAGAGAAATGTGCGTATACTCTAATAATTTGTATAATGTCGCCTTATACAACATAAGACAGTATTATTTCTCATCTAAAAGATTTTTAACTTATGAATCTAACTGTTCTATTTGCAACAGCAATGAGAACTATAGTTTATTACAAGCGGGTATATCACAACAAATTTTAAAAGTAGCTGATAGAAATTTTAAATCATTCTTTAATTTGTCGAATAAGTGTAAAACATCTGATTATAGATACTATGATGTTAAAATGCCTACTTATCGTAAAAAGGGATCTTTGTATAATCTAATACTTTCGACAAATGCAATTACTATTAAAGATGGTTATTTAAAACTACCTTTAAGTTTTGAATTTAGAAAGAGACATCCAGGTATTAAAAAAATATTAATACCATTTCCAGAACGCTTAGAAGGAAAAGATATTAAAGAAGTTAGAATCATTCCTGTTCACAACGGTAAATATTTTAATGTTCAGTATGTTTATAAGGAAGAGATTGAAAATAAAAATCTAAATCCCAATAATATGCTTTCAATAGACATAGGTGTAGATAATTTAGCTACATGCGTTTCTAATGTTGGGACTCCGTTTATAATTGACGGACGTAGAATTAAATCAATTAATCAATATTGGAATAAACGTAAAGCTTATTTACAAACTATTGCTACAAAGCAAGGATTACATAGCACAGAGCTTATTGAGCGTATAACTGATAAGCGTAATAATCAAGTTCGTGATATTTTGAAAAAGTCAGCTAGATACATTGTTGATTATTGTTGTAACAACAATATCGGAACTATAGTTGTTGGTTATAATCTAGATTTTAAACGTTATGTTAATCTTGGAAAAAATAACAATCAAACCTTTACACAAATACCATTTGGAGACTTAAGAAACAATATTGCATATTTATGTGAAAGATATGGTATTGAATATATCGAACAAGAAGAGTCATACACTTCAAAGGCGAGTGCTCTAGATGAAGATGATATTCCTGTATATAATCCAACTAACAATTTTGACGGAAATTTTAGTGGGAAACGTATATATCGAGGATTATATAAGTCTAAAAATGGTACTCTAATAAATGCTGATGTTAATGGCAGTGCTAATATTTTACGCAAATGTAAGCAGAACCTTTCTATTAAGGAACTGTGTCCTGGGCTTTTGGTTAGCCCATTAAGAATAAGGCTTTACTAGCAAACTTCTTATAAATTTCTTAATTATAGAAAATACCAACTATAAGGAATTGACACTAAATAAACACAATCTAAAAAATGATATAAAGTCACAATAAAATGTGGCTTTTATTTTGGAAATAAAAAATCGTGGTGTTTAACCACGATTAGTATAAATATTTATAAGTTAGTTAGTAATTAAAGTTCCTTACCCTTACCACAAATCTTTCTAGTGATAATACCAACAATCATTGCTACAGCTAATGAAGTGATAGAGATAAGAGGTCCTTCAGTAACAGGATTGTAACCAAAGTTTAATACTAGACCACCAATACCGCATACAAAGATTGCAGCTACTGGATATAGGTTCTTATTATCGCTTAGGTCTACTTTAGCTAATAGTTGAAGACCACTTGCTGCGATAAAGCCGTATAGAGCAACACAAGCACCACCCATTACACACTTAGGAATTGAATTAATAAGAGTGATAAATGGAGTGAAGAATGATAGTAGGATACAACCAAATGATGTATAGAATAGTGTACTTACAGAAGCGTTACCTGTAATAGCTACACAAGCAACTGATTCACCATATGTTGTATTAGCACAACAACCAAATACAGTACCAACGAATGAACCAATACCATCACCCATTAGAGTCTTATCTAGACCTGGATCTGTAATTAAGTCTTTGTTGATAATGTTACTTACATTCTTATGGTCACCAATATGTTCACATAATAGAACTACCGATAATGGTGCGAATACTAAGATTAAGTTAATGATTGCGGTTAAGTCAATTGGAAGATATTCACCGTTTGTTTGAATTGCTCTTAGAAGGAAAATCTTTGGATAATCCACAATTGAACTTAATGTAAATGGAACAAATGTTTTAGTAAATACTGAGAAATCTAAGATTTGTAAAGCAGCATTACCAGTTGCGTTACCAATTAGAGTAAGTACAAGAGCTACTACATAACCAACACCAATACCAATTACGAATGGGAATAGTTGCATAGACTTGCTTCCCTTAACTGATGCAACAACAATTGAGAAGAAAGTAATAAGACCAATTGCGATAGTAATTAAGCTATATTCACTACCACCATTAGTACTCATCCAGCTTGTAGCTGTACCTGATAAAGATAAACCGATTAAAGATACAATTGGTCCAGCAATAACTGCAGGAAGTAGTTTGTTTACCCAACCAGAGCCAACAGCTTTAATAATTAATGCGAAGATTACATATACTAGAGCTGCGATACCAACACCGATTATGACACCCCAATAACCATAACCTGATGAAATAGAAGTAGCATAAGCACCTAAGAAGGCAAATGAGCTTCCTAAGAATACAGGGCTCTTTTTCTTAGTGCAGAAGATATATACTAGAGTACCAACACCAGCACCTAGTAATGCAGCAGCAGGATCACTTGGTAGTCCGT
>SAMEA104315437__coassemble_715_pt1 | contig 14245 bp, 10 predicted proteins | sample SAMEA104315437__metabat2_low_PE_040 | metagenome-assembled genome bin SAMEA104315437 (sample SAMEA104315437) | gut metagenome | biome: Monkey gut; feature: monkey-associated habitat; material: faeces | place: China | collected 2013
AAAGGATGTGTTATCACTATCAGATTATTATCGTACCGATATCCATATTAAGCAGGAATGTTTATCTGGTGTTGTAAGTAGGATACTTGAACTTTGTGAAATAGAGGAAAAAGATATTGATTATGTCTTGAATACATATGATAGGTTCTATGGTTCTTTATATGCTAAGATGGCTATTAAAATGGAACCCGATACACTTACTTATATGACTAATGACTTATTGGATGGTGTTAAGGTTGAGAGTATTGAGGATAAGGAATTATTGGATGTTTACAATGTTGGCGAACTAGAATCATTAGATCCATATAGTATTTATTTAAATGGCCCTAAGGCTTATTTAAAGATTGTGAATGAGAATGTAAAGGATAGGAAACTGATTATTTTTAGAGATTCATATACATCTAGTATTGCACCATTGCTGGTACCTTATTTTAGTGAAATAGAATTGATTGATCTAAGATATTACAGTAGTGATTTGTTAAATATTGATGGTGATGCTAAGGTTTTATTTATCTATGGAAGTGAAGTGTTAAATAATTCATTTAGTATCAAATAATATATTGATTTTTTTGACTATAATGGTATGATATTTTTGTTCATTAGTTCTTTTTTAGCTTTATATTAAGGCTTTTGGGAAATGATAGGTATGCCCATCTATTTTGATGGGCTTTATTTATTTGGTGGACAGAAAATTAGGAGGAGATTTTTCAAATGGAAAAACAAAGTGTTGGTAAGATTCTTCTTGGTAAGTGGGATACTAAGACAATTGTTGGTGTTGCGATTGGTGTTGCATTGTTTGGTGTCTTAATGGACTATGCTTCTATTAAGGTTTTCACAAACACAAACTTAACTTTAGCTATGATCGTTCCTGTTATCGTTGGTGGACTATTTGGACCTTTACCTGCAGCTTTAGCTTGTGGTTTAGGTAACTGTTTAGCTGACTTAATCGGTGGCTGGGGCATGTGGTTTGACTGGTCAATCGGTAATGCTTTCTTAGGTTTCTGTGTTGGTTGTTTAAAGTTATATGGTGCTGATATCGAAAACGGTAAGTTTGATGTTAAGCAAATGATTATCTATGTAATCGTTGCGGTTGTTGGTAATGCATTAGCATTTGGTGTTGTTACACCTATTTTCTCTGCATTGTTATATCAATCAGAATTAACTATTACTTTCGTTCAATCTTTAACAGGTGGTATTTCTAATACAATTGTACTTGTTGTTGCTGGTATTCCTATTCTTAAGGCATTGGCTGCAAGAAACGCAAAAGCTACAAACCTAACTAAAGAATAATTATGTTAAAAGAGCCTATAATTGAGTTCAAAGATTTTAGTTTTCGTTATAAATCTCAAAACGAAGCTACTTTAAAGAACATCAATTTAACTATCTACAAGGGAGAGAAGGTACTATTGTTAGGTCCTTCTGGTTGTGGTAAGTCAACTCTTGCTAATTGTATCAATGGAATTATTCCATTCTCTTTTAATGGTGAAATAAAGGGTTCGTGTAAAATTGCTGGAGTAGAGTCTTCTACTTCCAGCATTTTTAAATTAAGTTCGGTTGTTGGAACAGTATTACAAGATTCTGATGCCCAGTTTGTTGGTTTGTCGGTGGGCGAAGATATCGCATATGCTTTAGAAAATAATATGGTTCCAAGAAACGTGATGCTTAAGAAAGTTAAGGATGCGGCTACTATTGTTCATATGGAAGATTTCTTAGAGTCTGTTCCATATAATCTTTCTGGTGGTCAGAAACAAAGAGTTTCTCTTGCTGGTATCATGCATGATGATGTCCAAATTTTGTTGTTTGATGAGCCTCTAGCTGCGCTAGATCCTCAAATGGGTAATCAAGCTATTGCTTTAATTGATGAAATTCAAAAGGAAAATGAGAAGACAGTTTTAATTATTGAGCATCGTTTAGAGGATGTTTTATATAGACCTGTTGATCGTATTATTTTGATGTGTGATGGAAAGATTATCGCTGATACTACTCCTGATAAATTATTATGTAGTGAAAAGCTTAGAAAAGATGGCATTAGAGAGCCGCTTTATCTAAGTGCTTTGAATATGGCTTCTTGTAAGTTTAGTGAAGATGATCATCCAAGTGATATCTTCTCTATGAATCTTGATAAGTATAAGGATAAACTAGTTTCTTATTTTACTAGTGTTAAGACTAGTGATGTAAAAAAGAGCAATGAGTGCTTACTAGAAGTAAAGAACGTTTCTTATAAGTATAAGAATCGTAATGTGAAGGTTCTTGATGATGTATCTTTTAAGGTCTATAAGGGTGAGAAGATTGCGATTGTTGGTAAAAATGGTGCTGGTAAGTCTACTATCGCTAAGATGTTGTGTGGGGTTATTAGACCACTTGAGGGTGAGATACTTTTAAATGGTGAGAATTATTTAAAGTATTCTATTAAGGAAATTGGTCAAAAGATTGGCTATGTTATGCAAAATCCTAATCAGATGCTTGTTAAGGATATCATCAAAGATGAGGTTTCTTTGGGACTAAAACTAAATGGCTATAGTGACGAAGAAATCGAAAAGAGAATTGAAGAGGCTTTAAAGATGTGTAACTTGTGGCCTATGCGTAATTGGCCAGTTGGTGTTGTAAGCTATGGTCAAAAGAAGAGAGTTACTATCGCTTCTATCTTAGCTATGAAGCCTGAGATTATTGTGCTTGATGAGCCTACTGCAGGACAAGATTATAAGGTATATACCGAGATTATGTCATTCTTAGAGGAATTAAATAGGGACTATGGTATTACTATCTTGTTTATTACTCATGATATGCACTTGGCTATTGAATATACTGATAGGGCTATTGTGTTTGCGGAAGGTAAGTGTGTTGGTGATGATTCTGTTTATAAGATTTTGTCTAATAATGAGATTATTGAGATGGCTAATCTTAAACAAACATCTTTATATACTTTGGCAAAGAGAATTGGTGTTAAGCCAGAACTTATGATTGATTCGTTTATTAGCGAGGAAAGGAGAAGAAGACATGAATCATAGTGATATTATTAATCTTACTCCTGGTTCGACTTTTCTTCATCGTTTGACAGGTACTACTAAGGTTAGACTTTTTATTGTGTTAATTGTTTATGTAATGATGTCTTTTGATTTCCGTTTGATTGCACCATTATTTGTGATTGCACTAATTGGTCTAATTTCACTTAAACCTAAGTGGAAGACTTTGAAGGTTATTATTATCATTGTTGTGTTGATGAATGTCTTTAATATCTTCTTATTCTGGTTGGCTGATCCTCATTATGGTTTATCACTAACAAATGATGATACAGTCTTGTTTGCGTTTAATAGCTATTTAGTGGTTACAAGGGGTACTCTATGGTATCTAGGAGTTAGACTTTTGAAGATGCTTACTTCTTTCTTGGTTTCAATGTGTTTTATTATTTCAATTACGCCAAGTGAGATGGCTGCCGGTTTAACTTCTGTTGGTCTTCCTTATAAGTTTGGTTCTATTGTTGAAATTGCCTTTAGATATATTCCTGATATTTCTAGAGACTATGAGAATATCTCTATCTCTATGCAGTGTCGTGGTCTAGAGCTAGATAAGAAGAAGGCTTCTCCGTTTGAGCGTTTGAAACAAACCGTTATGATTTTAATTCCTTTGGTTATCACATCTTTTGATAGAGTTAATGATATTGCCAATGCGATGGATTTAAGAGGTTTTGGTAAGCATAAAAAGAGAACTTATTATGCTGAGCATGAGATTATTAAGGGTGAGAAGATTTTTATTGCCTTCTATCTTATTGTGTTTGCGTTTGTAATTTTCTATTCTATTTATTCTAGAGTAGTTACTTTCCCTACTAAGATGTGGATTTTCTGGTAAGTTGTATGGATTATAAGAAGATATTTAATGATAATCTTGAGACTTTGAGGTCTTTGTTGAAGATTAATTCTATTTATGATGAGAAGACTGTTGATGATGAAAATCCTTATGGAAAGGGTTGCAAAGAGGCTTTGGATTTCATGAAGGACTTGGCTATAAAAGATGGTTTTATAGTTAAGGATTATGATAATAAGGCTATATCTATTAGCTATGTTGATAATGAAGATGAAAGAATTGATGTAGTTAGTCACTTGGATGTTGTTAGTGTTGATGATAAGTGGTCATATGATCCTTTTGGTGCTGTGATTAAAGATGGTAAACTTTATGGTCGTGGCAGTGAAGACATGAAGACTGCTGCATTCTTGTCTTATTTAGTTTTGAGAGAATTAAGAAATAAGTATCCTAATACAAATAGAGAGATTAGGGTAGTGTTCGGTAGCGATGAAGAGCGTACGATGGATGATATGCGTCATTATTGTTCGCTGGTTAAGAAACCATTGTTTGCGTTTTCGCCTGATGGTACTTTCCCTATGGTTATTGGTGAAAAGGGCGCTTTGATGTGGACAATAAGTGGCGATTATGATGGTGTTATCGAGTCACTTGATGGTGGTATCCAGTGCAATGTGGTGCCTCCTTATGTTAACTGTACTCTTAAGGATGATAGGTATACTGAAAAGTTAAGAGAGTATTTCTTAGATAAGAAGGCAAATGTAACTAGTGTTAATGGTAAGACTGTTATTCATGTAGATGGTGTGGCGGTGCATTGTTCAAGATGTTTTGATGGTGTTAATGCGATTAATGTCTTGTTGAAGGGTTTAGCTGAGATTTGTGAAGATGAATTGTGTAAGAATCTTTATGATATCTTGGGTGAGGACTATGGTGCCGGATTAGATTCTAAGGTTGATGAGGTGTTTGATACTTGTTTGACTGTTAACTTAGGTCGTTTGATTATTAAGGATGGTAAGTTATTTGGACAAGTAGATGCAAGATATCCTGCTACTTTAACAAGCGCTGAGTTGACTAAGAAATTTAAAGAAAAGGCTATGTTTAATGTTTCTTTGGATTATGATGATCCTCCAACTTTGAATAGTTTGGATGATCCTTATATCAAGGAGATGTTAGATGTTTATGATAGTGTTATGCATGATGGTTTAAGACCTTATGTGTCAGGTGGTGTATCTTATTCTAAGGTGTTTAAGCATTGTGTAACCTTTGGTATGAATATGCCTAATAAAGAAAACTTAGCTCATCAGGTTGATGAATATGTGGAACTTGATGATTGTGTTAAGGCTTTGGAAATTTATTACAAGACTTTTGAAAGATTTATTGAAATGGAGATTTAATTTATGAAGAAGATGTTGGTGTTCCAAACGGACTTCACTTATGCAGAAGGTGCTGTTCCTTCAATGTTGGGTGTTGTTAAGAGTGTTGATTTAGATATTGAGTGTATTACAGCTACACATCAAATTCCTCAATATGATACTTATTCTGCATCATTCAGATTGTATCAATATATTGATTTCTGGCCAAAGGGCACTATTTTTGTGTCTGTTGTTGACCCAGGCGTTGGTACTGCTAGAAGAGCTTGTGTTGCCAAGACTAAGAATGGTTATTTCATCGTTACTCCAGATAATGGTAGTTTGACTCATGTTTATAACAAGTGGGGCATTGAGGAAGTAAGAGAGATTGATGAGACTGTTAATAGACTTCATCGTGATGATAATGGTTATGTTTCTATTTTCCATGGCCGTGATTTATTTGGCTATTGTGCAGCTAAGTTAGCTAGTGGCAAGATTAGTTTTGAGGAAGTTGGTCCTACTTATCCAGTTGAAGAGATTGTTAGACATGATTTGCATAAGGCGCAAATTGTTGATGGTAAGTTAGAGGGTACTTTTGAGATTAATGATCCTAACTTTGGTAATCTTTGGACTAATATCCCATTGGATTTATTTAAGGAAATGGGTTTTAAGATGGGTGACAATGTTAAGACTACTATTTATTTAAATGATGAGGTAGTTTATAGTTGGGATCTTCCTTATTATGATTCATTCGGTAAGGCCCCTGCTAAGTCTATTATGATTTACAATAACGAATTAAATAATATGGCTTTAGCTGAGGTAGTTGGCAATTTATGTAAGAATTATGATTTAGATTTTAGAAAGGGTTATAAGTTGGTATTTGAACATGAATAATTTATTAGTATTTCAAACAGATTTCGGTTTGGATGATGGCGCTATTAGTGCTATGGAAGGCGTTTCTTTTGGTGTTTCTCAAAGCTTGAATATTCGTCATTTGACTCATAATATTCCTCAATATAACATCTTTGACGCTTCTTATAGACTTTTCCAAGCAATTGGTTACTGGCCAGAAGGAACAGTGTTTGTATCAGTTGTTGACCCAGGTGTTGGTAGTGCTCGTAAGTCAGTTGTAGCGAAGACTAAAACTGGTCAATATATTGTTACTCCAGATAATGGTACTTTGACTCATATTAATAAGTTTGTTGGCATTGAGGAAGTAAGAGAGATTGAAGAAAGAGTTAATCGTTTAAAGAATTCTGAATTATCTTATACTTTCCATGGTCGTGATGTTTATGCTTATACTGGTGCTCGACTTGCTTCTAATACTATCGATATGGAAGGTGTTGGTCCAAAACTAAAAGTTGAGGATGTTGTTGAATTAGAACTATATGGTTGCAAAGAGATCGAAAATGGTGTTAAGGGTCAAATTGATATCCTTGATGTTCGTTTTGGTTCATTATGGACTTCTATCCCATATGAAGAATTCAAGAAGTGTGGATTTAAGTTTGGTGATAATGTCCTAGTAAAGATTTTTAACAGAGATGTTTGTGTTTATACAAATACAATTAACTATGGTAAGTCTTTTGCGGATGTACCAATTTCAACTCCTATTATTTATATGAACTCTTCTTATCATATCGCTGTTGCGATTAACCAAGGCTCATTTGCCAAGGCATATAATATTGGTGTTGGTAGTGATTGGAAGATCACTATGCAAAAGGCTAACTAATTAGTTCTTATATTTAAATACATATTTGAGGTTGTCTATAATTGACAACCTTTTAATTTATCCACTTTTCCACATTGATAATGGCAAAAATATGGGAATAAAAGGTTATGTTTCCATTCTATAATCATCTTATAAGTGAGGTGTAAGAAGATGGAAAATGAAGTAATAGTATTTAAAAATGGTGAATTGGAATTGGAGGTGAATGTAAGTTCTAAAGAAGAAACGGTTTGGCTCAACAGACACCAAATAGCTAAACTATTTGGTAGAGATATCAAAACCATTAATAAACATATCAATAAAGCGTTAGAGGAAGAATTGGCTAGTGAAGTGGTTGTCGCAAAATTTGCGACAACCACTCAACACGGAGCTATAAAAGAAAAGCAACAAACTCATATGGTTGAATATTTCAATCTTGATGTGATTATTTCTGTTGGCTATCGTGTTAAATCACCTAATGGTATTATCTTTAGAAAATGGGCTACATCAATATTAAAGGATTATATGATTAAGGGATATTCTATTAATCAGAAAAGATTAGATGCCTTAAATAAAACTATAGAAATACAATCAAGGATGTTAGCTTCTAGTTTAGATATAGATGCTAAAGAAGTATTAAGTGTAATAGAGACTTATTCTAATGCCTTATCATTATTAGATGATTATGATCATGGAACCATAAGCAAGCCTAAGGGTAAACAGTCAATCTATGAATTAACATATAAGGAATGTAGAGACTTAATAGATTCAATGAAGTTTAATTCTAGTGTCTTTGGAATAGAAAAAGAAAAAGGTAAGCTAGAAGGCATAATAGCTTCTATATATCAAAATGTCTTTGGAGAAGAATTATATCCAAGTATTGAAGAAAAGGCTGCTAATCTTTTATATTTCATTATTAAGGACCATCCTTTTGCGGATGGTTGTAAAAGAATTGGTGCTTCTATATTTCTAGAATTTCTTAATAAGAATAAACATTTAATCATTGATGGTAAACAAATAGTATCTAATAGTGCTTTAGTAGCTATTACCTTAATGATTGCAGAATCAAGACCTGAAGAGAAGGATGTGATGGTTAAATTGGTAATGAATTTTTTGAGATATTAAATTTGTAAATTATTAAGATATTCGAGGCTTATTTCACTTATACTATTTGTCAAAGCACATGTGCATGTTTACTGGATGCTGGTGGGCTAAAACAACTACCGAGGATTTCTCAGTAGTTCAAAATAAAAGAGCTATCAATTGACAGCTCCTATTAGTTCTGGTGTAATCATATATGATTTACCATGTTTCTTATAAAGATAAGTAGACACAAATATTGTAGTTAGTTCTGCAAGTGGCATTGTTAACCAAACACCAGTAACTCTCATGAATATAGGCAGTACTAGGATATAAATAACTACAAGTATTAATGATCTAAGTGTTGATACAATGGCTGATAATAGGCCGTTACCTAAGGCTGTGAAGTAGCCTGAGATAAAGACATTGAAGCCAATGAATAAGAATATTGGGTTAAATATCTTTAGGCCATACCATGTTATGTCAAATACATGTCCGTTTTCTACGAAGATATGAATGATGTCTTTACCAAAGATGTATGAGATAGCAGTGATTATTATTGCGGTAATAATAATGCTCATGAAACTATATCTAGTTGTTTCGTTTATTTTGTCATAGTCTTTAGATCCTACGTTGTAACTTACGATTGGTGCTGCACCTACTGCGATTCCCATGTAGAAGGAAATAAAGAAGTAGTAGATGTTCATGATGATGGTTACAGCTGCTACACCATCTTCTTGGAAATATTTAAAAATTATAATATTGAATAAGAATGTAGTGATACCAGTTGATAGTTCTGTTAACATTTCACTACTTCCGTTGGTGCATGATTTAAGTAAAACATTTAAGTCTATCTTGGGTTTAGTGAATTTAATGTTACTAAATTTAAGGAAATATACTAATCCTATAAGCATGCTTATTGAGATTGATGATAGGGTGCCAAAAGCTGCACCTATTGTTCCTAAATTTAATATGGCAACTAGTATATAATCGAATACCACATTTAAGACAAGACCAATAGATGACATGATCATGCCAATGTCAGATCTTCCATCTGTTCTTACAAGGTATTCAAAGAATAGTTTAAAGGACATAGGGATGCTTCCTAAGAAAATTACTAGGGCATATGGTAGTACGTGTACTAATAGTTTTTCACTACTTCCAAGGAAGATACAAATGGGTTTTAAAAATACGACACCAAAGATGGTGAATAGTGTAGCTAATATTAATAGTACGATGTTGATGAAGGTGAAGATTTCGTTGGCTTCTTGTTGCTTCTTTTGACCAAGTTTTTCACCTATAATAGCTCCAGAACCAGTTGCTAACATGACAGAGGTTCCAAAGATTATACAGGTTATTGGGATTACGATGTTGATGCCAGCTCGAGCATCTGAGCAAACGTATTTGGATACAAAGAAACCATCGATGGCAGTATAGAATGATAAGAATATCATTGTTAGTACCGAGGGTACTAGGTATTTTAGAAATTGAGGGTAGCTCATTTTATTTTCAAAACAGTTCATATTTTCTCCTGATTTAACAATATCTAATACTAAACTATATAGTAAGTATATAGTCAAGAAGTTTTTTAAAAAAATGTGTTGTCAACACCTAAAATGATGAAACTATATTTAATGAAAATCCTATTCATAATTTTGTTTACAATTTTATAAGTTAGCCTATCCTTTTATTGTTTCGGTCATTATAATTGTAATGGTTGAACATTCAACTATAATCTAAACCATAGGAGAAACTTATTATGAATCAAATAAAAAAGCGTAAGGGCAATTTGGTAGCTTATGATCCTGAGAAGATAAGAGTAGCTATCACTAGTGCTAATCATGACATTAAGAAGAAGGCTTCTGATGCAGAAATTGAAGTAATCTTTGAGGCGGCTAAAAATGAGGTTGAGGAGCTTTTAACTAATCATAATGTTTCTGTAGATGAGATTAATGATATCGTTGAAAGAGCGATGATGAAATATGATTGTTACGAGTTGGCTAAACAATTTATCGAATATCGTTATCGTCATAAATTAATTAGAGAATCAAATACAACTGATGAATCTATTTTTGAATTGATTAATGGTAAGTCAGAGTATTGGAATGAAGAGAATTCAAACAAGAATGCAAGACTTGTTACTACACAACGTGACTATATTGCGGGTATTGTGAATACTGATATCGCTAGAAGATTCTTACTACCAAAGGATGTGGTTAAGGCTCATGATGAGGGTATCATCCATGAACATGATATGGATTATCTAGCGGATTTCGCAAGACATAATTGTGAGCTTATCAATCTTGAGGATATGCTTCAAAATGGTACTGTTTTAAATGGTGTAATGATTGAAAGGCCACATCGTTTTATTACAGCAAGTACTATTGCGACTCAAATTATGACTGCGGTTAGCGCTTCTAGTTATGGTGGTTTAACAGTTACTTTGACTCATTTAGCACCTTTTGTAAGATCTAGTTTCTATAGACACTATAAATTCTTTGTGAAGGAAGTTCTTGGTCAAGAATTGAACGCATTGATTAACGAAGATACAAGAATGGATAGTGATGTTTATGCGTCTATTCCTGCTGCCTTAGATTATGCGACTAAGCAAATTAAGAAGGAAGTTGAAGATGGTGTTCAAACTTTCAATTATCAAATTAATTCAATGTCTTCAACAAATGGTCAATCACCTTTCTGTTCAGTATTTATGTATCTAAATGAAACTGATGAATATAAAGATGAATTAGCCATGATTATCGAGGAGTTCTTGAAACAAAGAATTCAAGGTTTAAAGAATGAAAAGGGTATTTATGTTACTCAAGCCTTCCCTAAATTGTTATATGTATTAGAAGAAGATAATATTACCGAAGGTTCTAGATATTGGTATTTAACAGAATTAAGTGCTAAGTGTTCAGCTAAGCGTTTAGTTCCAGACTATGTTTCTGAGAAGATGATGAAGAGTCTTAAGATTAATAAGTTTGGTGTAGGAGATTGTTATGGTCCAATGGGTTGTAGATCTTTCTTAACACCAGATAGAATTGAGGATAATCCAGCTAATGCCTTAAATTATGATCCAAATAAGGGTAAGTATTGGGGTAGATTCAATATGGGCGTATGTACAGTTAACTTGTTTGATGCGGCTTTAAGCTCTAATCGTAATGAGGGCGAGTTCTGGAAATTATTAGATGATAGATGTGAATTATGTCATACTGGTTTGAAGGTTAGAATTAATAGATTGGCTAGTGCTACAAGTGATGTTGCACCTATTTTGTGGCAACATGGTGCTTTGGCAAGACTACAACCTCATGAGAAGTTAGAGAAGCTGGTGTATGGTGGTTATTCTACTGCTTCACTTGGTTATGCAGCTTTATATGAGTGTGTTAAGTATATGACAGGCTTAAATCTTACTGATAAAGAAGGCGAAGCGTTTGGTATGCGTGTCATGAATTTCTTGAATGATAAGTGTGCTAAGTGGAAGAAGGAAGAGAATATTGATTATTCTGTTTATGGTACACCTCTTGAAACTACAACTTATAAATTTGCAAAGATGGCTAAGAAGAAGTTTGGCGATGATGTCTTTGTGAATCTTGATGGTCATGATAGAGATTATGTGACTAATTCAAGTCATACTCCTGTTTTCCAAAATATCGATGCGTTTGATAAGTTGGATATTGATGGTAAGTTCCAAGAATTATCTCCAGGTGGTAATGTAATTTATATTGAGACACCTAATCTTCAAAATAATATTGAGGCAATCTTAGAAGTAATCAAATATATGTATGATCATACTATGTATGGTGAATTAAATACCAAGTCTGATTATTGTATGAATTGTGGTTATGATGGCGAGATTATGGTTGTTGAGGATGAAAAGACTCATAAGTTAGTCTGGGAGTGTCCAAATTGTAAGAACCGTGATCAAAATAAGATGCAGGTAACAAGACGTACTTGTGGTTATCTAGGTTCTCATTATTGGAATCAGGGTAGAACCGATGAGATTAGATCTAGAGTATTGCATCTAGATAACGTGTGTGAATAGTTGTTGAAAGTCGCTGGCTATGCTGGCGATTTTTTTGTTATACCCCATATTAAAATGATGGGGTATAATGAGTATAAAGGAAGGTAATAATATGGATGTATTAAAAGAAATAGCGAATATTCAAGGACAAATTAGCGACTTGCCTATTGGAAACTTAACTGTAAAGAAAAATAAGACAAGTGGTAAAGATTATTATTATCTTCGTTTCTATATTAATGGTAAGAGATATGAGAAGTATGTAAGCGAAGAAGAACTTCCTAAATTGAGAGAAGAAATAGAATTACGTAAACAATTGGAAAAAACTTTAAAGGAATTGGAAAAACAAGTTAAGATAGCTAACACTAATAATGCGTTTAATACCAATGTGATTGCTGGTGAAGATCTTATAAATTTTAGTTTAGTTGTTAAAAACTTTAAAAAAAGAGAATGTTTCCAAAAATTAAATGATTATGTTTATAGTGATATACATGATAAAGTTTTAATATTGCATGGTTTAAGAAGAACGGGTAAAACTACATTGATTCGTCAAATACTTTTGGGTATGTCAAAATCTAATATTAGAAAAGCAGCCTTTATACAGGTTTCTGCTAATGATGATTTATATAAAATAAACGATGACCTTAGATTATTAGAGAAAAATGGGTTTAAATATATATTTATAGATGAAGTAACATTGATGGAAGACTTTATTGATGGTGCGGCTTTGTTTTCGGATATTTATGCAAGTTGTGGCATGAAAATTGTGCTTTCTGGAACTGATTCTTTAGGTTTTGCCATCACAAAAAGTGAACAACTGTATGATAGATGTATTATGCTTCATACAACTTTTATTCCCTATAGAGAATTTGAAAATGTATTAGGTATTAAAGGAATAGAAGAGTATATACAATATGGTGGCACAATGAGTATGAGCGGTATCAATTACAATGATGCTTCAATATTTGCAAGTAGGGAAAGCACGAGCCAATATATTGATAGTTCTATCGCAAAGAATATCCAACATTCACTTAAGTATTATGACAATGGTTCTCATTTTAGGAGATTATATGATTTATATGAAAAGAACGAATTGACAGGTGCGATTAATAGGATTATAGAGGATATAAATCATGCATTTACTAAAGAAGTTTTAACGAGAAAATTTAAGTCTAATGATTTGTCTTTATCAGCAAGAAATCTTTTGACTGATAGAAACAATTCGATAAATCTTTATTCTCATCTTGATAAAGAAATGGTTGTCGAAAGGATTAAGAATGCTTTGGAGATAATTGAAAAGAATGAACAAAAAGTCAAAATTGAAGATGATCATTCTTTACAGATAAAAGAGTATCTTGAGATTTTGGATTTAATTGAATATATTGACGTTAGATATCTTCCACATAAAAACAGTAAGAATGAAATAATAGTTATTAAGCAGCCTGGGCTTAGATATTCTCAAGCAAAGTTTTTGGTGGAATCCTTAATGGAAGATGAAAGATTTAATGATTTATCTGCCATTGATAAGAAATATATTATTGATAGAATCCTTAGTGAGATAAAGGGAAGAATGATGGAAGAAATTGTTCTTCTAGAGACTAAATTAGCTAAAAAGAATAAAGATGTATTTAAGCTTCAATTTGCGGTTGGCGAATTTGATATGGTTGTTCAAGATCCCGAAACATTATCTTGCGATATATATGAAATAAAATATAGTAAGGAACAAGTAAGTAATCAGTATCGTCATTTAATAGATGAGGAAAAATGCGGAATGACTGAACATAGATATGGAAAAATAAATGGCCGTTATGTGATTTATAGAGGCGATAATTCTATTGTTGATAGTGTTTCCTACTTAAATGTTGAGGAATATTTAAAAGGATTGGGGAATAATATTTAGGATCACTAAATATGCACCCAAAACTATATACTTTTTGGTGCAATAAGATAGATAAGAAGTATATTTTATTAAAAAGAAGAATATTGGTCTAAAATGGATATATGAGATATGCACAAATAAGAAAAAAAGATATTGCGAATGGACCTGGCATCCGTGTAAGTATATTTGTACAAGGATGCCATTTTCATTGTAAGAATTGTTTTAATAGTGATACTTGGGATTTTAATGGTGGCCAAGAATTTAAACAAGAAGATTTAGATAGATTATTAGAATATGGCGAAGATGTCCATGTCTGCGGATTGTCTGTTTTGGGTGGTGAACCATTGAATGAAAGAAATGTTGATGGTGTAATTGAAATCTGCAAGGCTTTTAGAGAAAAGTTTCCAGATAAGTCTATATGG
>SAMEA104315437__coassemble_734_pt1 | contig 13880 bp, 15 predicted proteins | sample SAMEA104315437__metabat2_low_PE_040 | metagenome-assembled genome bin SAMEA104315437 (sample SAMEA104315437) | gut metagenome | biome: Monkey gut; feature: monkey-associated habitat; material: faeces | place: China | collected 2013
GTCCAAATAAAGCACATTGTTGATCACCTGCTGCCCCACTTATCTTAATTGGTGCCTTAAACATCTCAGGAACAGTCTCACCATAGACATAACTAGATGGTTTAACATCAGGCAATAAAGACTCTGGAATATCTAATAACTCTAATAATTCTTTATCCCACTCTAATGTATTAATATTAAACAACATTGTTCTAGAAGCGTTAGTATAGTCGGTAACATGTACCTTACCACCTGTTAGATTATAAATTAACCAAGTATCAATAGTACCAAAATATAGTTCACCTTTGTTAGCCCTATCTCTTACCCCTTCTACATTATCTAAAATCCACTTAATCTTACTACCAGAGAAATAAGCATCAGGAACTAATCCTGTTTTCTCCTTAATCATATCGCTATAGCCTTTTTCTACTAGATCATCGATGATATCACTAGTTCTACGGCACTGCCACACAATCGCGTTATAAACAGGTTCCCCCGTTGCTTTATCCCATATCAAAGTTGTTTCTCTTTGATTAGTAATACCGATACTAGCCACATCATTTGGATCAATTCTTCCATGTTTTAAAGCCAGTCTTGCTACTTCTAAAATTGAACTAAAAATTTCTTTACCATCATGTTCTACCCAAGCAGGATGAGGATAGTATTGAGTAAATTCCTTTTGAGCCACAGAAACCATATTCCCCAACTTATCAAAAATGATACAGCGAGAACTAGTAGTCCCTTGGTCAAGAGCCATCACATACTTCATATTTATTTTTCTCCATTAAATCGTTAAATAAATTATATAATTTTGAGTATGATATATCCAAATTATTTAAAAAAAGATGACACTATTGGCATTTGTGCCCTAAGTGCTGGCGTTGGTGATGATATTGAAGAATACGAAAAATCATTAAGTTTTTTATCTAGACAAAACAAAATAATCGAAACAGCATCAGTGAGAAACAACGCATTAGTTGCCAATACACCAGAAACACGTTCAAATGAACTAAACAGTTTGGTAACAAACCCAGATGTCAAAGCTATCATTTGTGCTGCAGGAGGCGATGGACAACTTGAAACACTACCCTTTATTGACTATGAAAATATCAAAAAGAATCCTAAGTGGTATCTAGGAGCAAGTGATCCTACTAACCTTTTATTTGTTGTAACTACCATGTTAGATATAGCTACCCTATATTCATGTAACGCCAAGTCTTTTGTAGGAAATAAGGATGATTTAATCACTTATGAATATTTATATGGTAAGCTATCTAAACAAGAAAGTTATGAAACATATCAACCGTTTATTGATTATATAAATGATAACGATAATTATTTACCAGTTAGATATGAGAGTGAGAAGAATTTTAAAACTAAAGGAAGAATCATTGGAGGATGTCTAGATTGTTTAGCCAAGATAATCGGCACGCCCTATGATCATGTAAATGAATTTATTGAAAAATATAAGGATGATGGTATTATTTGGTACTTTGACATCTTCTCTCTGTCAGCCTTTGATGTATATTTAACCTTATTACAATTTAAATTAGCAGGCTATTTTAAATATACAAAAGCTATATTATTTGGAAGAGTAGCCTTTGAAAGCATCGCCTATAATAAGTACATCACAAGTTATAAACAAGCGTATTCAAAAGCACTAGAAAACATTCCATTTATTAGTGAAATGGACATTGGACATACCCATCCTCATTTCACCATCATCAATGGAGCTATTGTAGAAGTTGAATATGAAAATCATAAAGGATCAATATCTTATCTTATATAAGTAAAGACCGCTGCCAGTTATGTTATATCTGACAGCTTTTTTATTTGGCACAGCCAGCATATTTTCAATATCCGCTAAAGTCTTTTTACCCCTACCCAAATCAATCAAAGTACCAACCATGATTCTTACCATATTCTTAAGAAAACCATCACCAGTTACTGTGATTGTCAATAAGTCTTTCTTCCTAGTTATCTTGAATTCAGTAATAGTACGAGTTTGATCAATCTTATCTTCATAAGGAGTTGTATTAAAACTTGAGAAATCATGAGTACCCAAATATAACTTAGCACCCTCTTTCATCAAATCTAAATCTAATTTGTAATGACATTGATAAGCGAAACCATCCAAGAAAACATCGTATTCACCGATGTTAATTAAATATTTATAGGTCTTATTCTTTACATTAAAACGAGCATGAAAGTTCTGAGAAACCACTTCCGCCTTAATAACATGAATATCCTTGTTAGTTAAAGAATTTAAAGCTCCTTTTAGCCTATAAGGATCCATTTCCTTGTCATTATCGAAATGAAATACTTGACCATAAGCATGAACCTTAGCATCTGTTCTTGATGCCATGATGATTCTAATATCCTCATGGAATATTTCCTTTAAAGCTTTTTCAATATTATCTTGAATTGTAGGACCATTGGGCTGTGATTGAAATCCTACATAATTATTGCCATTATAGGCTACTGTTACCTTATATCTCATAAGAAAAATCTTGAGGCAATAGAGAACGCAAGACAAACATTAGCTAGGATAATAAAGATGATATCCCTAGCATTTATCTTTAAAACATGATAGCGAGTTCTTTCTTTATCAGGAACATAGCCTCTAGCTTCCATCGCATCAGCTAATTCATAAGCTCTTTGGAAAGCTACAGTAAATAATGGAATTATCAAAGACAAGATCGCATTAATCTTTTCTTTTAGTTTGCCCTCATCAAAATCAACACCACGAGACTTTTGCGAATTCATGATGCGCATTGTTTCTTCAATAATAGTAGGAATAAAACGTAGGGCAATCGAAATCATCATAGACACTTCATGATATGGAAAGTGGAACACTCTTAATGGTGACAATAACGATTCAATCCCAAGTGTTAAATCTAAAGGCTTGGTGGTAGCAGTTAAAGTAGTGGTTACCATAATCATCAACAATAGTCTTACTACAATATATAAAGTATTAAAGATGGCATCACTATATAAAATAAAACTACCAATCGTTAATAATTCAGATCCTGTTTTGATAGTTAGACAATTGATTATCAACAGGAATAACATCATAAACATTGTTGATTTTAATGTCTTAAGTACTAAACTTAATTTTACTTTAGCTAAGAAAACAACAATTAAAATAACTGCTCCTAGCACTCCATATACAAACCAAGAGTCAGGCACAAAGATGGCGATAATCATCGCAAACATCGCAGCTATCTTGGCACGAGGGTCAAGTTTATGAATGATTGAATTAACAGGAATATATTTACCAAATACTAAATTGTTCATTTTCTTAGCTCCTTTGATAAATACTTTGCCAACTCATCAATTGTACGCACATTTGATGGTATCTTAAATCCCTTTTCATTTAAAGCGTTCTTAACACTTAAAATTTTTGGTTCAAGAATATTAAATTCTTTGACCTTCTCTTTATCATTAAATAATTCTAAGGTGTTACCACTATATTTAACCTCACCATCAGCCATCAAAACCGTATTATCAGCATAGTTATAGACAATCTCATTATCATGAGTAACTAAAATAACCGTAATGCCAGCCTTCTTATTTAACTTAACAAATAAATCAATCATCTCCTGACTTCCCTTAGGATCAAGTCCTGCAGTAGGCTCATCTAAGACAATGATTTTTGGTTCTAAAGCTAAAATACCTGCAATAGCGATTCTTCTTTTTTGACCACCTGATAAGTCAAATGGTGAAGTTTCATAATAACTTTCATCAATACCAACCATCTTTAATGCTAGTTTAGCCTTAGCAATAGCTTCTTGTTCACTAGTACCATAATTCTTAGGACCAAAGGCAACATCTTTTAGAATTGTTTCTTCAAACAATTGATATTCAGAGAATTGGAAAACAAGGCCAACTTTCTTTCTTAAGGCCTTTAACCCCTTATTTTTCTTACCAGGCAAGATAATGGTATCTTCAATCTCTAAAGAACCACTACTAGGCACTAATAAAGCGTTTAGATGCTCAACTAAAGTAGACTTACCACTACCTGTTTTACCAATGATAGCTGTAATCTTGCCTTCTTCAATATTTAAATTTATATCTTTTAGGGCATGGTGAGCATAAGGCATACCCTCATCATAGATATAACTTAATGATTTGAATGTAATCGCCATAATTCTTCCACCATTTCATCTATTTCACTACCCTTTAATTTAATATGTTCTTTCTTAAGAGCTTCCTTAAGCTTTAAATTAAAAGGAATATCAAGTTCAATTTTTCTTAATTCATCAGCATGCCTAAACACTTCACTTGGCTTATCATGCATAAAGATTTCACCTTGATTCAAGACAATACAATCGCTAGATTGTAATACTTCTTCAATATCATGAGTAATTGAGATGATAGTAAAAGAACCATCACCGTGTAGCTTAGCCATGATATCTTTAATATCCTTCTTACCTCTTGGATCTAACATCGAAGTAGCTTCATCAAAAATAATAATGTCAGGATTCATTGCCAAGACACCCGCAATAGCCACTCTTTGTTTCTGTCCACCAGATAGGGCAGTAGGTTCTTTATCTAAGAATTCCTCAAGCCCTACTTCCTTAGCATATTTATTGATAATATCATCCATGTCACCTTGAGGAATCATATGATTCTCAAGTCCAAAGGCAATATCATCTCTTACAGTTGATCCAATAAATTGGTTATCAGGGTTTTGGAAAACAATTCCAATCTTTTCTCTTATCTTGTAAACATTCTCTTCATTTAGTTCAAGACCATCAATTTTGATAGATCCACTCTTAGCTTCTAATAATCCAATTAATAATCTAGCAAGAGTAGATTTACCACTACCATTGTGACCAATGATAGTAACATAGTCTCCTTTTTTGATATCAAAAGAAATGTTTTTAATAACTTTCTTTGTTTCGTTATAGGAAAAATCTAGATTTTTTACTTCTATTAAACTCATGTGGTATATTATAACTCATTTTATTTATTAAGTTGAATTCTTTGGTATATAATTATGGAGGTAAATAAGAAGGAGAAAAAATATGCCATTAGTTACTACTAAAGAAATGTTTGAGAAAGCTTACGAAGGCGGTTACGCTATCGGTGCTTTCAACGTAAACAACATGGAAATTATCCAAGGTATTACTGAAGCTGCAAAGGAATGCAACGCACCAGTAATTCTACAAGTTTCAAAGGGAGCTAGAGCTTACGCTAACAGAACTTACTTAGTTAAATTAGTTGAAGCAGCTGTAATTGAAACAGGTCTTCCAATTGCTTTACACTTAGACCATGGTGATTCATTCGAAACATGTAAAGAATGTGTTGATGATGGTTTCACATCTGTTATGATTGATGCTTCTAGCAAATCTCTAGAAGAAAATATTGAACTTACTAAGAAGGTTGTAGAATACGCACATGCTCATGGTGTTGTAGTTGAAGCTGAACTTGGTACATTAGCTGGTGTTGAAGATGAAGTTAAGGTTGATGCTGCTGATTCTTCTTACACTCGTCCAGAAGACGTTGAAAGATTCGTTAAGGAAACTGGTTGTGACTCACTAGCAATCGCTATCGGTACTTCTCATGGTGCTTACAAGTTCACTCCTGAACAATGCACAAGAAATGAAGAAGGCGTTCTAGTACCTCCACCTCTAAGATTTGATATCCTTGAAGAAGTTCAAAAGAGACTTCCTGGATTCCCAATCGTTCTTCATGGTTCTTCAAGTGTTCCTCAAGAATACGTTAAGATGATCAATGAACACGGTGGTAAGATGCCAGATGCTGTTGGTATCCCTGAATCTCAATTAAGAGAAGCTGCTAAGATGGCTGTATGTAAGATCAACATCGACTCAGACTTAAGACTTGCTATGACAGGTACAATCAGAAAGTTTGACCCAAGAGAATACTTAAAGCCAGCTAGAAACAACATCAAGGAACTTGTTAAGCACAAGATTACTGATGTTCTAGGTTGCGATCACAAGGCATAAGAATTCAAAGCTCCTAAAACAGGAGCTTTTCTTTTACCCAATTCTCTAGAAAAACGTACAAAAAAAGACCTATTTTATATTGGAAAACGTACAAAGAAAATACATTCATTCTTTAAAAAAGAGGAAGTTAATCTCCCTCTTAGTACTTTATTTAATTCTTTCCTTTAATGCATTCAAAGTGACTTCATAACTATCTTCTTCATAAGGATAACTAATTGGTTTTAAATCCCTTTTAATTAATTTAGATACAATATGATTCATCAAACAAGGATTCTTCACAAGAATTGGACCAATAATATGAGTTCCATAGATATTATCTTCGTGGTATCCTTCATACTTATTATCAACAAGATTATTATCTTTAAATAAGTAATCAAATAATTTAATATCTTCCTTCTCTTCGATATGAGAACACTTATTGATAAAGCCTACTACTTCACCAATATCATCATTTTTAACGATCACATCACCTATATATCTTTTATCAGTTAGTGTGGTTTTAATTGGCACAATATTTAATGCTTCATAATCATCAATCTTTTCGCCCAACAGTTCCATCGCATTACCAGTAAAGAAGATAATCCCCTTAGACTTAATTAAGTTATCTTTACGTTTTAATAAATCATTTAACGCAACCATTTGATTCTTTTCAGTACCACTACCACAATAGATGAAATCATATTGAGTAAAATCAATTTGATCACCAATTGTCTTTTTATCAACAATAACTTCTTCACCTTGGTCTTCTAAATGCTTAGCCAATACAACCACATTGCCATATTCACCATAAAGATTCATTAAATCATAGTATAAATGTAAAATCTTCATTATTTAAGCACCTCCACCCTATTCAACAACTTATGTTGATCAGAGAAACAAGTAATCGCATAAATATGACCAATCGTATTGTTCTTTAGATAATTAACAGCTGTTTCGATATCCTTTTCTAGATATACCTTATTAAAGTCAATGCCTGCATATAAGAATCTTTCAGCAACATCACTGGCATATCTACCAGTTAAAACAATCTTTTTAATATTAGGACTGTTCAATAATTCAAAATCAATATCCCATAGCCAAGATGTTTCACTAGTAAAGTACTTTCTAGAAATCGCATCAACCATCACGAATGCGGTGACATCCTTCTTATAATTTGTTGCTACTCTTAAAGATTGATCGTAAGAAATAGAATTTTCATGCTTAGAAGTTAATAAAGTTCCATAATTATTGCCAACTTTAAATTCAACTACACGACCATTCTTAAGAATATAGTTATTTAGTGTATCTACAATAATTTTAGAATCTACTCCTAATTCTCTACAAATTGAGTAACAAGCTAAGATATTATAGGCATTATAAATACTCTTTAAAGCTAATGAAATTTTATATTCACTATCAATAATTAAGTAGCCTTCATCTAAATTTACATCGGTAATGTGATACTTAGGCTCATGACGTTTATAATCGCAAACCGTACACTTGTAAGAACCAATATGTCCATAATGATGATAATCATAAACCAATTTATTCTTACATTTAGGACAATACTTGCCATCATCATAGACACTAGTATTCTCTTTAGTTGAATCCTTATATTTGTCAATGCCAAAATAGATATCATCATTATCACCAAAGGCATTAACCAAAGGATCATCACTATTCAATAATAACTTGCAACCATCATGGATGCTGTCCTTGATAATATCAAACATCCACTCTGGATGACCATTTCTAGTCATTTGATCACGATATAGATTAGTAATTACATAATATGTTGGCACAAAATGCTTAAAAGTATGTCTTGCATATCTCTCATCAGACTCAAGTAAAACAACATCCTTCTTAACATTGCCCTTTAAGTCAGCATTATCAAGAATAAAAGTTGTAACACCCTCTATTTGATTTGAACCTTCACCATTATAGGCAACTGATAAGCCACTCTTATCAAGTACTGCCTTAATCATCTCAACCGTACTTGTCTTACCATTGGAACCAGTTACCGCGATAACATATTTAGGTAACTTCACTTCACTCAAGATATTAGGATCAATCTTTAAAGCTATCTTTCCTGGTAAGCTAGAGCCCTTGCCAACTAATTTGCCAATTACTCTTACAATCTTACAAACAATTATCGCCAATACTTTTTTCATAAGCTTAAGATAATTTACTACCAGCAGGTAAAGAAGAAGTAACCACTTCAATCTTTCATTCATTCTCAGCACAGATAATCATACCCTGTGACTCTACGCCTCTGATTTTTACAGGCTTTAAGTTAGCTAAAACAACTACCTTCTTGCCTACAAATTCCTTTGGATCAACATGTTCTGCGATACCGGAAACGATTTGTCTTACTTCACCACCAATATCAACCTTAGATACTAATAGTTTATCGGCCTTCTCATGCTTCTTTGATTCTAACACCTCACCAACTACCATTTCCATTTTAGCGAAGTCATCGATACTGATTTCAGGCAAATGTTCAATTTCCTTTTCCTCGAGCTTTTCCTTTAATTCCTTCTCATCAATTCTTGCGAATAAAATTTCAGGCTTTTCAGTAACTTGATAACTTTCAACATAACCAATTGTATTATTTTCAAATGATGCATCAGACACATTGATTTGTTCATAAATCTTCTTAGAAGTAGCTGGAATAAAGGCTTCTAATTCAATTGCACATAGTCTAATACCATCCAAAATCACATATAAAACATCATTTAAACGAGACTTATCTTCAAGCTTAGCCAACTTCCAAGGCTCAGTTTCATCAATATATTTATTTAAACGATTTAATCTAGAAAAAATATCAGCCAATGCCGCTGGTGCATTTAAACTTTCTAACTTCTCGTCAACATCCTTATCCATACTATTTAGATAAGCAATGACCTCGTTATCCAATTCAGTAATAGCACCAATCTTAGAAACCTTACCACCAAAGTACTTATTAGCCATTGAAATAGTACGATTCACTAAGTTGCCCAAGACATTACACAAGTCACTATTACGTCTTTCAACCATCAATAGTTCTGAGAAATTACCATCAGAACCAAATGGAACTTCACTTAATAAGAAATATCTAATTGTATCTACACCATAGTCTTCAATAAATAGACGAGGATCCTTAAAATTACCCTTAGACTTACTAATCTTATCGCCACCCATAGTCAACCAACCATGGCCATATACCTTCTTAGGCAAAGGTAAGCCTAAGGCAATCAACATAATAGGCCAAATAATAGTATGGAATCTAAAAATTTCCTTACCAACCAAATGTAAATCAGCTGGCCAATATTTCTCAAATAAAGACTCATCATCTGTTTTATAGCCTAGAGCACTAATATAGTTGGTCAAGGCATCAACCCAAACATAAACTGTTTGTTCAGGATCAAATGTTACTGGAATACCCCACTTAACAGAAGATCTAGATACACATAAATCCTTAAGTCCTGGTTTTAAGAAATTGTTATACATTTCGTTATATCTAGTAACTGGTTGCATCAAGTCCTTATGGCCCTCTAGATACTCTTCTAATTGTTTTTGATACTTAGATAGTTTTAAGAAATAAGCATTTTCTTTAGTTAACTTAACTTCTCTACCACAATCAGGACACTTGCCATCCTTTAATTGAGACTCAGTCCAGAAAGACTCACAAGGTGTACAATACCAGCCCTCATAAGTTCCCTTATAGATATCACCTTGATCATATAGTTGTTTAAATACCTTTTGAACACACTCAACATGCTCAGGATCTGTTGTTCTTATAAACTTGTTATACGAAATATCCAATGACTTCCATAAGTCTTTCGCATTATCAATAATCGGATCAACAAACTCCTTAGGTGTACAACCCTTTTTCTTAGCTCTTTCTTCAATCTTTTGACCATGTTCATCTGAACCAGTTAAAAAGAAAACATCATAGCCCTTAAGTCTCTTATAACGAGCTAGTGCATCGGCAATTACTGTTGTATAACAATGTCCGATGTGGAAATTATCACTTGGATAATAAATAGGTGTTGTAATGTAATAAGTATTCTTTCCCACAAAAATTCCTCCAGAAAATAAAAAAGGTGACACAAGGGCGCAATAGCGCGGTACCACCTTACTTCTAACTTAAGCTTTTAACGCAAGCATACGTTTGACCCTACATATCGAATCAAATGTTTAAGACCCATCTTCATTGTTTCTCAAATACCTTTTCACACCAAACAAAGGCTCTCTATAATTCATTAAACAATTACTCTGTCTATCATGACATCACAATTATACACTAAATTGCTAAAAACATCTTAGTCACTGTCAACATTGCCTCCACAAATATCCACATTATCACTAATTCCAGAATAGTAGACAAGTATTCATCAATAAATTCTTTCATTTTGCATACCCCTTAAATTGGCCATTTATCTTTTTATCAAATAAAGGTAAATTAATTTGATAATTCAAAGTGATCAAGAAATCTTTTCTACTCTTAACAGAAGACAATTCTTGACAACTAAAATACCAATCTTTAAGCTCATTTTGATTAATCAAATCATTTAAATCATAGTTGTAATAAGATGATTCAAACTTTTCAATGCCTGCACTATGAATAAGCCTTGCATTCATAAGTTGAGTACCAATAGAAATTATACTGGTTAAGACAAAAACTAAAATCATCGTAATAATCATAGTTGTCATATATTCAAAAATATTTTTCAAGAGCTCACCTCTTCCCTTTCATTCACAACCCTAAGTTTAGCCTTAATAGCTCTTGTTTCCCCATTGTAGTTTAATTGATACAATATTTCTTTTTCTCCAACATCACTACTATCAAAGCCTATAACTGTTACATAATCTCTAATATCTTCACCTTTTGAATTAAAAGCCTCTATTCTACTAGAATAATCCAAATCATCACCTACATTAACCAATATATCCTTGCCTTCAAAAACACTTATAGTAACAGGATTTATTTCACTTTCTATATACACAGGCTTTAAAGACATATCAACTAGTTCTAAATTAACCCCAATCAAATCCGTGAAAATTATCGAAATAAAGATTGTCGCACTCAACATCGAGACTAGTGCTACAAACAAAGCATCTGCATATTCACTAAATAAAGTCTTCATAAAAGCCTTTCCATCCAAGCAACAAGGATTTCACTGATGTCCACTTGTTTCATAAGAACATCAATAACGATAATGCTACAGGTTAGGGCCAACATACTTAAGCCAAATTCACTAAACAATTTACGCATAATTAATCCTTGCACTTTCTATACGCATTAGATAAAACATCAGCATAATCACTTATTCTCCATATGGATTTACTATCCAAACTATCTTTAAACTCTTCAGAAATATACCTTGAAAATATTTTTATTCCTGAATCATAATCTTCTATTTCTTCTCCCTTATCCAAGATATAAAATCTTCTCGTTACTTCTACCCTCATATCTCCTGAATTAATCACATAGAAAGTTACATCAACATAACCTGCATTAGATATATCCAAACAATCCGGATTATTTACCGTTAAATTAGAATTATAAACAATCTTGGATACTTTAATATCCTTACTGATATCGCCATCTAATTCATCCTTAGCTGTACCATTCACCCTTTTGATCAACTCATCGATTTCTATCTTTTTATCTTCCTTATCAAAATAAGTATAAGAAATATACAAGGTAGGAGGTCTTCTTCTATAAGTAGCCTTTAAAGTTATATTGCCATAAGTACCTTTTTCAATCTTATTGACAATATTGCCATTAGAATCCACAAAACCCAAGAAATCATATCCAACTTTTACTGCAGAAGGAATAAGAACCTCATCATTGACCGTATAAGAATATGTTGGATTACCTACAAAAGAGCCGCCATCCAATTCATAAATAATTTTGTATGTTAAAGGATGACTATAAACCTTTCTTTCAACAGGAATTTGAGGATTTTCACCATAAACACGATCATAACTCTTATCAAACCTCCAATCAACCGGTTCTCCCCACTTAGTCACATAAGAATACCAAGTAGAACTAGTAGTAACCCAAGTACCAACTATTGCGGTTCGATTTCTACCATTTCCTGAACTATCAGACATCTTAAGTTCCATATAGCGACACGAATGATTAACCCTAGGACTCCAGTTGTCTAGTTCATGATGAACTCCAATTGACGCAATCTCTTTCCCATCACAATATAGTTGCATAGGAGGAGCCTGATAATTGACACCAGGACTCTTATAAGTATCAACATCGATATAAGCATAAGTAACCAAAGCCTTATAGCCAAAATCCCAAGTATAAAGGCTCTTAGCGCCAACGTCATACCAAGTATTTTGTGCATTATTATAAGCATAATGCTTAACATCACCATCCTTTGTCCTATAGTCTCTTGTAAAAGACGACGGATTATCAGTTGACCAAGCCGACCATTCTATAGGAAGTTTGCGTCCATATTGAATTGTAGACTCCTCATACGGACTATTTGTAGGATATTCACTCCAATCACTATAACCAGGTTTTATATCCTTAGCATTTACATCTACATTAATAGAAAACAGGCATATTGTGGCAATTAACACTATTTTTAACAACTTAGACATCATTATTCACCACATCAATCACATTAATTAATTTCTTAGTTAATATTTTATCTTGGCCTAGAAAATTCTTATATTTATGAGAAACACTCACAAAAATCAAGCCCTTGTATACATCGCAATACCCGTCAACATTAAACTCGCCATCACTATTAACTAAGATATTAAAATTCTCTTTATAAAGATTTAAATAATCTTCATTTGTATCTATTTTTAACCTAGCATTATTAGTTTTGTAGTAAATATCCTCTATATTTTCCTGCATAACAATTTGAGTATTTGTCATCGCCATATGACTTGCCTTATCAAGTTCATCATAACGAATATTCAAGTCTAATAGATGCATCAACATCACACAAACACACAAACCTATAACCGTTAAGCCCATTGATCTTACTATTATTCTCATAGTTGGATATTACTCCCAATAACACTCATCATATAAGTAAACATCGCAAACATTGACACTAACATCTCAATAGAAAAGAACGCAATCGGCAAATAACCAATGGCCTCAATAGCACCAATAGAATCATCATTCTTTAGCTTCTCCGCCTTATCTAGCATTTCCTGGTTACGATCAATTAAATTAGAAACACGATCTTTAATTTCATCCTTACCAACATTAGATATTGCATACAAGACCTTCATACTCGACCTTGCATCCTCTAAATCAAAATCATTCAAAAACTCATTATATGGTTTAATAGAAGTCGGATCCTTCTTTGCCTTATCTAAAAACGTTTTTATTTCACATCTTAAAGGATATGACGCCATATTCTGAGAGTTTTCAATCGCATTTAAAACCGTAAAACTATTTAATGTAAGCGATATTTCTCTAAGCCAAATTGGAAATTCAATCGTCAAAGACCTAGTTAAATCCTTATATATTTTCTTAAACTTATAAGGTTTATTGAATAAAGCTATAATAGCCACACACAATGGTAAGAAAGCAAATTGGATATTAAAATTAATATATACATAGACACTAAAGATAACATTAAATATAAACATTCCAATATCAAAGGCATTAAGTTTCTTTTTACCCTTCTTATAATTAATGAATTCTTCCTTCAACTTTTCATCCCTAGAATAATTTAAATCCTCAATCAACCATTCACCATTAAGCTTAGTTAAGACAAGAGTCATTGTGATAAGAATCGAAGCTATAAAGAACAGCGTTGATAATTGATAAATAAGCAAATCTGTAAAACCATTAAAATAATCATTGGAAACATAAATATATACAAAGACACAATTCATCAACAAAGTTGTTATGCACAATATCAACAGCTTTATTCTCCTATTCTTTAATTCTTTTTGGAAAGTAAACACTCGCTTTAGCCA
>SAMEA104315437__coassemble_740_pt1 | contig 13723 bp, 16 predicted proteins | sample SAMEA104315437__metabat2_low_PE_040 | metagenome-assembled genome bin SAMEA104315437 (sample SAMEA104315437) | gut metagenome | biome: Monkey gut; feature: monkey-associated habitat; material: faeces | place: China | collected 2013
AACAGCCCCTTTTATTTAACATCCTTCAGGTTTCATACAAGGAACAACCTCAGCTAGACCACCAAGAGAAGTTTCCCTTAATTCCATCGCAATCTTTTGCCCTGTATACTTCATAGTCTCAACAATCATATCAAAACTTACAATATTGTCTTTAATATGACTTAAATATTTCGCATACAACATAGAATCAATAGCTCTTAGAGCACCAATACCATTTCTTTCAATACAAGGTACTTGAACATAGCCACCAACATGTTAGTCCTAAATTATGTTCAATAGCTATTTCAGCAGCATATTCAATTGATTTAGCTGGTAATTTTTCTAAATATGAGGCAAAGGCACTAGCCATAGCAGTAGCACTACCTATTTCAGCCTGGCAACCTCCTACAGCTCCTGAAATAGAAGCATTAGTCTTAATCAAATTGCCAAATAAGCCAGCAACTGCTAAGCCATCAGCTAAGTCACTTAATTTAAATCCCTTTTTATAGTATTTATATAAGACCGAACTTAAGACACCACAGCTTCCAAGTGTTGGTGCCGTAACCACGATCTTACCACAAGCATTTTCTTCTAAAGCTGCATAAGCATAAGAACTTAAAAATAATTTTTCTTTAATAGCTTCATCACTACATTTCTTAGCCTCATTATTTAAAGAAGCAGCTACTCTTTTAAGCTTTAAAGGTCCTGGCAAATCACCACTTGTAGCTAAACCATTATCAATTTCCGCAATCATCTGTTTAGCTACTTCTAATAGATATTCTTTAATATTAGGTTCGAAACAATAAATATAGCCTGCATAATCTAAATCATTATGTAAACAAAATTCATTAATCGAATTAAGTGAATTATGAGGATAGACATTTGGATCAACAATACTCTCAATCCCTTTTACTTTTATAGCACCACCACCTGTAGAATAAATTACAAGCTCATCACTAGTGCCCTCTTCAAAAACCATAGTATTAGGATTTTCATCATAACTCTCATTTTTAAAGATAATAGTAACTTTCTTAGGCTTAAAAGTATCCTCGATAATCTTATCTGACATATGACCCCTTCCTGTTAGGGCAAGAGAGCCATATAAAGTAACTGTATATTCATCCTTGTTATATTTATCCATGTAATATAAACAAGCATTTCTAACACCTAATGTATGGGAGCTAGAGGGTCCCGGACCTATTCTATATAATTCTTTTAATGATTCCATACTCTCATTTTAATACGAGAACCTGTTATTTTCTTAACCATTTGTATACTCATCAACAAGAAGGAAGGTACAAAGATTAAAGCGTTATAGACATATAGATTATGAATGTAGATATAATCGCTTGTTACACTTGATAATAAAATTGTTATACCTACAAATGTTAGGAAACTTACTGAAACAAAAAGATAAATTTCCACAAGTCTATTAATACATAATCTACTTAGATATTCCGACAAGTTAGCACTTACTAGTGCTTCAGTTATTAGGAAAGTGACAGATATGAGATTCTTATCAAAATATCCTAGATTGAACACCAATAAATTAAATAATAATGTAATAATCGCGATACTAATATAGCGCCAGCAAATTTTTCTTGTATCACTTAATAATAGAAACATCAGAAACAAGAGTATCGCAAGAATCTCCATCTTATTTAAATAAAAACCCCATCCAATCATCAAAGTCCATAACACGTACATCTTTTCTTCCTCCTTGTGTCATTAATATATAATGAATACAATTTGTCATTGTCCAAATAATTGGACAATACTATAATTGGGTTATGGAAAAGAATAACAAGAAAAGAATATTATATTTGATTGAAATATTAAAGAAAAATTCAAACTTTGACAAGCACTTAAGTTTAGATGAAATCATTTCATTACTTGAACATAAGAATATTAGAGTAGATAATCGTAAGACTCTTTATGATGATTTTAAAATACTTAATGAATGTGGCATTAATGTAGAATATGACAATGGTTATTATCTTTTAGATTGTCCCTTTAATCTATCTGAAATCAAAATAATTCAAGATTCTATCAATTCATTAAAGAATCTAGATACATCTTTTAAAAACGATATAAACAATAAGTTATATTCTTTTATCTCTAGTGATGAAGAAAAACTATTAGAAGAGATTAAATATACAAATACTCAAAAGGCCCAAAAGCTACTTCCTAAGATGGAAGATATCTTAGAAGCTATTAAAAATCATAAGATGGTAAGTATCACTACTAAGAATAATCAAATCCAAGATGTCTTCCCTATCTTTATTCATCGTGCTAATGACTATTATTATTTCTATTTTCATTACCAAGATAGTAATAAAATCTACCATTATCGTTTTGATAATATTAAAGATGTTCTTATTAAAGATACAGTAGACAATATCAATATTCCAACCAAAAAGATTATAAGTCACATCAATGAATCAAGTAATTCTTTCTATACTAAAGAGACTACTAAAGTAAATATTACCTTTAAAACGGACTCGAATATGGGCTCGAATCTCATAGGGAGGTTATCCGATGACTTCCCTGGCATTATCATCAACAAGAATAAGGCAACTTTGTTTGTATCAATTAATCAAATCTTCTTTTCTAAGATTCTAGCCTACGGCAATGAAATAAAAATAAGCGATGAGACAATCGCTTATCAATACGTTGAATATTTAAAGAGTATTCAAAATAATTATTTAGATTAATAATTTCTTTTTGTTTAGAATATAGTATCCAAAACCAAACAAATCAGCCAAGAACCAGCCAATAGGAACTGACCACCAGATACCAACAACACCAACTATAGAAGATAGGATATAGGCCAATAAAACTCTTGTACCAAGCGAAATTATAGTTAAGACTAAACTCATAGCAGGTTTACCAATCGCCCGATATAGGCCATATAAAAGGAACAAACAACCTATGCCAAGATAAAAGCTACCTTCTATTCTTAGATAACGAACACCTTCTTTAATCACATCCATTTCATTCACAAAAATCATCATTAAAGGTTTAGCACAGATGAATACCAATAAAGACACAACTAGACAAAAGCCTATCGAAATACTCACTGCTGCCTTTAAACCTTTTCTAATTCTTTCATCTTCTTTAGCACCATAGTTTTGAGCAATAAAGGTTGAGAAGGCATTACCAAAGTCTTGTACTGGCATATAGGCAAAGGCATCTATCTTAACAGCAGCCGCAAAAGCAGCCATTACAACTGTTCCAAAACTATTAACTAAACCTTGGACCATTAGAATACCTAAATTCATTACCGATTGTTGAAGACAAGTTAGGATAGAATAAGATACTATTTCTTTTATACGTTCTTTTTTAAGATAAGATACTTTACATATTGAAAATACTTGAGGATACTTTTTAAAAGTATAAAGTAATATTCCTATACCCGATAAGTATTGAGCTATTACAGTAGCTTTTGCAGCTCCTATAACACCTTTATTTAAGCTAATCACAAAATATAAGTCCAACGCAATATTAACAAATGAAGATAAACCTAAAAAGATTAAGGGTGTAATCGAATTACCAATGGCTCTTAAATACGAAGCAAAGTAGTTATATAAGAAAATAGCTAAGATGCCAGTAAAAATTATAAATAGATAATCTTTCATATCTAGCCACACTTCATCTGGAACGTTTAAGAATACTTTTAAGTAGTCTAAAGATAAATAGGCAATAATATTTAAAATGACGCTGATAAGTAGGATAAAGAAGAAAGATGCAGATAGGTTTTCTTTAAGTTTTTCTTCATCTTTTTGACCAAAACAAATCGAAAACAAGGCACCACTTCCCATGCATAAACCTAATATTATTGAAGTTAAAAAAGTCATTAAGGTAAAAGATGAACCAACTGAGGCAAGCGCATTCTTACCTAATACTTGCCCTACGATCAAAGTATCTGCGATGTTATAACACTGTTGTAATAGATCTCCTATTATCATCGGTATCGCAAACAGCAACATCGATTTGATAACGGGTCCTTTAGTTAAATCATTATTCATATCAGATATTAATTATATAGAAAAACACCTCATAAGAGATGTTTATATGTTCTATTTACCAGAAAAATAAGATGCACCAGTCACACCCAAAACTTCCATAAGCTCCGATACATTGACTATTTGATACCCTTGATTGATATAGTATGTAATTAGTTTACTTGCTGCATCAACACTTGTTTGATAAATATCATGGAACAAGACCACATCATTTTCATCAGCGTCTTTAACAACCTCATTATAGATTACATCAACTGCATCAGATGCATCATATTTTGTACGATATGACCAGTCTTTAGAATCGACATTCCAAAGTACAGCAGTCAAATTAGTAGCCTGTCTTACTGTATCACTATAGGCACCATATGGTGGTCTAAAGGTTTTCATCTGATAACCAAAGCCAAATTCATTGTCATATAAATCATGATATGGTGTCATAATCTCATTAGTTACATCAGAAACAGACAACTTAGTTAAATTCTTATGAGATTGAGTATGAGATCCATATTCCATACCCTTTTCAACACTCTCTTTACAGAAATTAATTTGTTTCTCACCAAGTCTGCTTCCTAAGATATAGAAAGTAGCCGAACTATCATACCTATATAAGGTATCCACTATTTGACCACTAGTCTTTAAGCTCATATCAGGACCATCATCAAAAGTGAAACAAATCATCTTACGATTCCTAGACAAGTAATGTGGCTTATGATATAGTTCATTCTCATAACCAAGATTGATATTACATGCACTCTGCATATATTTTAAAGGCACTCTAATATCAGCTTCATACTTAGGGAAATGACACAATAAATCAGAACCATCAACTTTATAAGTAACTTCACTTAAATCTAGATTTTGATAGAAAGATTCTTCCAAAAATTCTAAAGTATAGGCAAAATCCTTTTCTTCCTTCTTTAATTGATAACGAAGATAATCCGCAATAATCTTCTTACCATCTTCATTTATATTATCAATAGCTAATTCCTTATATTCCTTATCAACATAATATTTAGTTCCATCATGATAAGAAACAAGATAATAATCACCATATGGAACAAGTGCATAATCATAGATTGTATCCTTCAAAGCCTTATCACAAATGTTTTTAGCTATATCTTTTCCTTTTTCACTATTTGGATAAAATGCTAAACATGACTTAGTCTTATAAGTAAGGGCATCGTCATGAATTGACTTCTTACCTACAAACTTAAAGTTAAAATTCAAAATGAATGCAATAATCCCAACCAACAAAAGTCCTGATAAGCCAATAAGGGCATATTTAATCGTTTTTCTCAAATGTCTTTTTTTATTCTTTACCATCTTTATTATTCTACCTTAAATTCGCATTAAAGATATATAATACACTCATGAACACTATGAAAAAAATCAAAGAACTTTTAGTTCTAACCTTCGGAACAATAATCGTATCATGCGCCGTCTATTTCTTTTTAATACCATCAGAAACATCAATCAGTAGTATTTCAGGCCTAGCTATTGTCTTAACACACTTTATACCACTTAAAGTTTCTACGCTAACTCTAATAATGAATGCAGTACTATTAGTAATTAGTTTTATTTTGATTGGTAAAGATTTTGGTGCTAAAACCGTATATACAGCAATCCTTATGCCAATTGTCTTGGCGATACTTGAAGTATTATTCCCAAATGTCACGTCAATCACAGGATCTGACATTATTGATGTTACTGCCTATTGTTTCCTTGTATCCTTTGGTATTGCGATGCTATTCAACAATAATGCCTCATCAGGTGGCTTAGATATAGTTGCCAAGATAATGAACAAATACTTACATATGGAAATTGGTAAAGCTCTAGCTTTGTCAGGCATGATAGTATCCTTATCTTCTGCCCTTGTCTATTCACCACGTAAAGTAATCTTATCAGTTTTAGGCACTTATTTCTGTGGTATCTTAACTGATTACTTTATCTTTGGCCAAAATATTAAAAGAAGAGTATGCATTGTGTCTTTGAATAAGAATGAAGAAATAAAAGATTTTATTATTAACACACTACATTCAGGTGCTACCTTATATACAAGTACTGGTGCTTATACTAAAGAAAAACATGAAGAGATTGTGACAATTGTCGATAAAAGAGAATATCAGTTACTTATGGACTTCATTATTCATAATGATCCAAGTGCCTTTGTGACAGTCTACAATGTCTCTAATATAAGATATGTACCTAAATAATATGGTATGATTGAAAGGGAAAAGAGGGTTATATGTACAATTTTCAAAGTGATTATTTAGAAGGGTGTGCCCCAGAAATATTAGAAGAATTAATAAAAACAAACAATAAACAACAAGCTGGTTATGGTAATGATGATTACTGTTTATTAGCTAAAAGATTAATCAAGAATGCGATTAAGAACGAAGATGTTGATATCCATTTTGTGCCAGGTGGTACACCATGTAATATCTTAGCTCATTCAATTGCCCTAAGACCTTATGAAGCTGTTATCAGTGCAGATACAGGTCATATCAATGTTCATGAAACTGGTGCAATTGAAGCTAAAGGGCATAAGATTCTTACAACTCCAAATAGAGATGGTAAGATTGATCCGTTTGAGATCGTTAAGATTATTGAGAAACATCCAGATGAACATATGGTTAAGCCTAAGATGGTCTTTATCACAAATCCTACCGAATTAGGTACTGTTTATACACTTGATGAAGTAAGATTAATAAGACAAATCTGTGATAAATATGGCTTATATCTATATATGGATGGTGCCAGACTTTCAACAGCACTAGCAAGCCTTGGCAATACTTTAAGACTTGAGGATATTGCAGAATTAACTGATATGTTCTATATCGGTGGTACTAAAAATGGTGCCCTACTTGGTGAAGCCTTTGTGATTTGTAATGATGAATTAAAGGAAAACTTCCGTTATTATCTTAAACAAAATGGTCAGATGTTAGCGAAGGCAAGAATCATGGGAATTAGCTTTAAGACTTTATTTACTGATGACTTATATTTAAAGCTTGCAGCACATGCTAATAAAACAGCTGATGCCTTAAAATATATCTTCTCAGCATTTAATATTAAACCTTATACTAATTCACCAACCAATCAACAATTCTATATTTTGGATAACGAAGTAATCAAAAAGCTTCAACAAAAATATATCTTTGAGATTTGGGAACCATATGATGAAAAGTCATCAGTTTGTCGTTTTGTGACATCATGGTGCACAAAAGAGGAAGCAACGCTAGAGTTTGCGAGTGATTTAAAAGAAGCATTATCAAAATAATCGTTCATAAGAACGATTATTTTTTTAATTCTTTAAAGCCGTTACTGGTACTACATAAACGCCATCATGACGTTTATAAGCAGCATTAGACATCCCGCAAATCACGCACAATACACTAGCTGGTTTGCCATTTTCATCTTTAATCTTTTGATTGATATCTAACAAGTTTCTAGTAGCAGCATCTATTTGGTTGGCACCCAATTTTATTTCAAATGCACACCATCTGCCATCATCCATTTCGATTACCGCATCAATTTCATTATTATTGTAGTCTTGATAATGATATAAAGAAGCTTCAAAAGACTCTGCATAAATTCTTAAATCTCTTTCAACAAGAGCTTCAAACAAAAGACCAAGAGTCTCTAAATCATTTAATAATTTATCATGGCTCGCATTTAACAACGCACAAGCAATAGAAGGATCACAAAAATGTCTTTTTTCAGCTTGTTTAATTCTTACAGATGATCTAATTTTTGTCGCGAATGGTGCTTGATTATCAATTAAGAAAAGTCTGTTAAAGATATCAAGATATTCACTGATTGATGTTTTATCAATTTCTGCATCATCTTTCTCTTTTATATCTTTTGCCAAAGAAGTATTTGTTGCAGTAGTAGATTCATTTCTAGCTAAGGAGCGTAATAACATTTTCATCTTACTTTTATTACGTTTTACTCCATCTAGTCTATAAACATCATCATCAATTATGGCGTCAACATATTGCATAGGAAGAGTCATAGCGTCTTTTATAGGTGTATCCATATTACTAGGCCAACCGCTTCTTACTATATAATCAATTAAATCTTTTAAATTGACTTCACCAGTCATTTTTGGAATAAATTTATCTTCGCATAAATCTTTTAAAGATATATTGCCACTTGATTTTCCCGTTTCATATAAAGACATTAGATGCATTCTTAACCTAGCAATTCTACCAGCACCACTATGAAGTATTCCTTTATGATTAGGAGTAGAAGAGCCAGTTAAAACAAACTGTCTTTTTTTCCTGTTTGATCAATTTTAAACCTAACCGCATCCCATATAGATGGAACTTCTTGCCACTCATCGATAAGTCTAGGATTTTCCCCTTCTAATACAATGTCTGGTGAAATTTGAGCTAAATTTCTATTTTGGAAATTACCACTTGGATCACCCAAATAAATAGCACTGTTACTATGAAAAGAAGAAGTCTATGTCTTACCACACCATTTTGGTCCTTCAATACAAATGGCACCAAATTTTTTTAAATGTCTATCTATAGTATCATCAATTATTCTTGGTTTATATTCTTCTTTAATCATATTAGTCACTACCTTCTAACATAATTATATTAATCGCCAAGATTCGCAAATTCTAATCGCCCAAATTTTATAATTATAATCGCCCAAATTCTGAATTTATAATCGCCCAAATTCTTGTTTTCCAATAAAAAGGCTTCAACCATAACAGTCAAAGCCTTAATCATTAATCTTTTCCGTGAACAATTTCGTGGATTCTATCAACTTTTTCAAGTGTGTCATCAACAACAAATTCAATATCTGGAATTTTTCTAAGTTTTAATCTTTTTGCCAACTCACTTCTTACAAAGCCCTTAGACTTTTTTAAAGCTGCGATGCCATAGTTCTTTCCAAAGAAAGAAACATAAACTCTTGCCTTAGATAAGTCCGGAGATACTCTAACTTCAGATACAGTGACAAATCCAATTTCAGGATTATTTAAATCAAATTGAATAATACTAGATATTTCTTTTTGAAGTAATGAATCTAATTTATCAACTCTACTCATTAGTCTGCTTTTACCTCTTGATCTTGGTATGCTTCAATAATATCGCCTTCCTTGATATCGTTGAAGTTTTCAATAGTCATACCACATTCATAACCTTGTAATACTTCCTTAGCATCGTTTTCAAAACGCTTTAAAGAACCAAGTCTACCAGTATAGATAACGATACCATCTCTAATTAGACGACACTTACTATCTCTTACAATCTTGCCTTCAGTTACCATAGTACCTGCAATTGTACCAACCTTAGAAACCTTATAAGTCTTTCTAACTTCAGCTTGTCCAATTACAACTTCTTCATAAACTGGAGCCAACATACCCTTCATAGCTGCTTCCATTTCTTCTACAGCCTTATAGATAATATTATGTAATCTGATTTCAACATTCTCTTCTTGAGCTTTCTTTCTTACATTAGCATCTGGTCTAACGTTGAAACCATAGATAACGGCATGAGATACAGAAGCTAAGATAACATCCGATTCAGAGATTGAACCAGCAGCACTTCTAATAACATTTACTCTTACGCCATCAACATCAATCTTACTTAATGAAGATGCAACAGCTTCGGCAGTACCTTGAACATCTGACTTAACGATGACAGGAACTTCCTTGATTTCACCAGCCTCGATTTGAGCACTTAAATCGTCAAGAGACATAGCACTTGTTGCCTTTCTCTCTTTTTCGATACGCTTAGTATTTCTAGCAGCTGCGATAGCTCTAGCATCCTTATCGTTTTCGAATACCTTGAAGTTATCACCAGCAACCGGAACTTCATTTAAACCGATTACTTCGACTGGTGTACTTGGGCAAGCTTCCCTTATTTCTTCACCCTTATCGTTAGCCATTCTTCTAACCTTACCATAAGTTGTACCAACTACAATTGAATCACCTTGCCTTAAAGTACCATTTTGTACTAGTAATGTACAAACAGGACCTCTACCCTTATCAAGCTTAGCTTCAATAACAGTACCTGTAGCAGGCTTATTAGGATTAGCCTTTAAGTCCTTAACCTCAGAAACAACAAGAATTGTCTCTAAGATATCCTTAACGCCATCACCTGTTTTAGCACTACAATTTACGAAAATTGTATCGCCACCCCATTCTTCAGGCATTAGACCTAAATCAGCTAAAGCACTCTTAACCTTATCTGGATTAGCACCTGGCTTATCCATCTTGTTAACAGCGATAATAATTGGAACATCAGCAGCCTTAGAGTGGTCGATTGCTTCTCTAGTTTGTGGCATTACACCATCATCTGCCGCAACAACAATAATTGAAACGTCAGTTACAGAAGCACCTCTAGCACGCATTGCGGTAAATGCTTCATGTCCTGGAGTATCCAAGAAAGTAACCTTCTTACCATTTACATCAACTTGATAAGCACCGATATGTTGGGTAATACCACCAAATTCACCAGCAGTTACATTAGACTTTCTGATTGTATCAAGAAGAGTTGTCTTACCATGGTCAACGTGACCCATGATAGTAACGATAGGTGCTCTTTCTCTTAAATCCTTTGGATCATCTTCAACATCATCAGCTAAAGATTCATCATCCTTTGGTTCTTCCTTAGTAGCCTCAATGCCATATTCCATACAAACAAGTTCAACATTCTCATCATCTAAAGGAGAATTAATAGTCATCATCTTGCCAAGCATGAAAAGTAACTTGATAATATCACTTGAATTCTTATTAATTTTGCCCGCAAGTTCAGAAACCGTAATACCATCAGAATAAGTAATGCTCTCTACTTTCTCAGTATTTTCCTTCTTACTTTCATTCCAATTAGCTTTATTGTTATTAGGCTTCTTGTTATTGATTCGCTTCTTATATGTTTGTTTTGCCATATACCCTCCTTTATTTACTTTCTATAAACAACTTTTTAAATCCTCTATCATAGACACCAACTATCTTCACCATCTTCTTTCCAAGACTTTCTGATAATTGTTCGCTACTATAAGTAGTTGTATAAGGAATATTGTAGTAATCACACTTTTTTATATATCTTTCTTTTGTCTTATCACTAGCATCATCCGCTATAAACAAATACTGGCAAGTCTTGATATTCTCAAGAACCGATTCACCAAATTTAATTTTATTCGCCCTATATGCTAATCCCAGTAAAGAAAGAATTCTATCCATTAATCACCTTTTCTATTTCCTTATAAACTTCTTCATCCACATTCACTTCTAATGCACGAGATAAAAGATTTTTCTTTTTTGCGATTTCTAGAGCCTCTAAAGACTTTTTTAGATAAGCTCCCTTTCCATTCAACTTACCAGTTGTATCAACCTTAACCTCACCCTCAGGAGTTCTTACAATTCTAAGCAAGTCCTTCTTAGGCACAGATTCCCCACTAGCAAGACACTTACGCATCGGAATCTTTTTCATTAGTTTTCCTCGTCGTAATATTCATCATATTCATCGAAATCAATGTCATCATCATTGATCCATGAATCTTCCTCTAACTCTTCCTCTTGTTGTCTGATTTCCTCTAGTTCTTCTTCAGAATATGTAGGCTTAACATCCTCATCATATTCCTTCTTCTCAAGGTTTTCACCTCTTAATCTTCTATCGTCATCATCCTTCTTCTTACGCTTCTTAGTAACCTTTTCTTCCTTCTTACCAGCACCGGCAAAATCTTCAAACTTAGAAACATAATCAGTATGAGGAACTAACTTTTTACTAGGCTTAGATTCAGATTCGAGCCCAAGGTTCGAGCCCCCAGATTCGAGCCCAGATTCGAGCCCAGATTCGAGCCCAGATTCAACTTCAGGTTCTTCTTCAACAACAGGTTCTTCAACTGCTGGAACCTCTTCCTTCTCAGCTTCTTCTAAAGATTCTTGGTTAGGAACATCTTCAATAGTTACTTCATCAAGAGTTTCTTCAAATTCAACAAAAGCATCATCATTTACAACTTCTTCTTCACCACTTTCAGCCTTACGCTTAGCAGCCTCTTCTTGAAGTTGTAAGAATTCCTTTTGTTCCTTTTCCTTCTTAATCTTTAATTGATCTTCCTTAAAGAATGCCTCTTCGCTTTCAATATCAACTCCAGCTTCTCTAACATCCTTTTCAGTCTTAATATCAATCTTACGATTAGTTAACTTATAAGCAAGCTTAACATTCTTACCCTTCTTACCGATTGCGATAGATAACTTATCATCATCAACCACAACACATAAAGGTCTTTGGTTACGCTTAATTAACTTTTCAAGTTCTTCTTCAGTCAAACTTGGATCAATCTTTTCATTTGAATAGAAACAAGCCTTAACTTCAGCAGGTGCTAAAGCATTCTTAACTAATTCGCCAATATCATCGTTCCATTCAAAGACATCAACCTTTTCACCCTTAACTTCACTGATAACAGCTTGAACACGAGAACCTCTAGGACCAATACAAGAACCAATTGCGTCTACATCCTCATTACGAGAATAAACAGCCATCTTTGTTCTCTCACCAGCTTCTCTAGCAATAGCCTTGATTTCAACTAAACCTTGTTGAATTTCAGGAACTTCCTTTTCAAATAATCTTTCAACAAACTTAGCATCAGCTCTACTCAATACTACTTGAGAACCCTTAGTAGACTTAGAAACTTCCTTGATAATAGCCTTAATAGGATTACCTTCTCTATATACTTCACCAGGAATTTGATCACTCTTCTTTAAGATAGCAAAAGTATTTTTGATATCAACAAGAACAAACTTTTCCTCAACTGTTTCAATAACACCTGAGATTAAATCATACTCCTTATCCTTGTATTCATCATAAACTCTTTGTTTATCAAACTCTTTAGTCTTTTGTTTAAGCATATTCTTGGCAACATTGATTGCAGTTCTACTAATTTCAGCGAAATTAATTTCCTCTTCAATAGTATCGCCAACCTTAACATCAGGCTTAATTTCCTTAGCATCAGAATATAAAATGTCTAATGTTTCATCAAAAGTATCTGAATCATCATCAACAACTAACAATTCATGATAAGCTTGAATACCCTTACTATCAATCTCAACTCTTACCTTAGCAGCAGGAGCATCAACATGATTTTGGTATGTCTTTATAATTGCTTCCTTTAATGTTTCAATCACGAATTCAGCTGGAATCTTACGTTCTTCTTCGAATAAACGCATACCTTCCAAAAAGTTCTTGTTGTTTTTTAAATTAACGCCATTCATAATAATTCTTCTCCTTTAAAATTTAACGGCATAACGTACAGCTTTAACATCGCTGTAATTGATCTTAATTGTTTTAGAAATATTCTTTTCCATAGTCTTCAAAGTAATAACAGCACCATCGAAATCCTCTAGGTCACCATAATACTTAAAACCCTTACCCTTAACATGGATATATGAGCCAATCGCCTCTTTTAGTTCATCAGCATTTCTAATCTTCTTCTCAATACCACATGAACTTACATCTAGCATATAAGCATCCATATCACCGTCATACTTATCCATGATCTCTGACACTTTCTTAGATATTTCTTCAATCTCATTCATATCCAATGAAGCATCAATTGATACGTGCAAAATGTTATTCTTTTTTTCATAATAACATTCATATAGCTTAAACCCTAGTAGGTCTAGTTCATAAGCTAGCTTTTCGTTTAATTCTTTAATTTCCACATTCTACCTCTAAACAATAAATTAAGCAGAGATTTCTCTC